>PJTO01000117.1_pt1 | contig 96656 bp, 72 predicted proteins | sample 1512101 | NCBI WGS metagenome assembly PJTO01 (sample SAMN08177690, study PRJNA422409) | Soil metagenome, whole genome shotgun sequencing project.
AAGCACGAAGGAATGCGGAATCTCCTGAACGCACTCCTCGTCTACCGCCTGCACCCAGCCTCTGTCTATGAAGGAACGAAGAAGTTCAACAAACAGCTTTTTACTCGATAATAAAAAACGATACGAGGTGTCGTGTCGCTGATGTATATTTTCAGAATTCGAATTTGAGTCCATACTTAGCAACTCCTTCGCTTCTACTTTAGTAAATTATATCCATTTTCAGCTATTGAAACAATGAGAGCAGCAAGAACCAGGCGCTCCAGTAACGTCTATCCATACGAAACATAATGCCAAAAAGCCCCAAACTCCGCTGAAAAACGGAGCTTGAGGCTCTTCAAACCGTATTCGCTTAAAAACCGTCCTCAAACGGATACAGGGGGCGAGGAGCTTTCTTAAACTGTAAGCTAAGCAGATTAGCCGTACTCGCTCCCGGCGTATCCAGAATATAAATGCCGCCATGACGAATCTGCTCGTACTCGGCGCGGAACTGCGCAGCCGATTTGACCAGCACCAGATCCGCATCCAGCGGCTCCAGCCCAACCGATCGATACATCGCAGGATCGCCGGTGAACGTCGGAAGCTCCATTAATAGCAAATGGATGCGGCCGATTCGGACAACTGCGCATTGCCCCATGTTCGCCATCATATTGGCTACCGTTCCCCCGCCAAAAGCAAACGTCCCGCTCAATGACGCATATTCGACGACACCTTCGATTTCCAACGGCTCGCCGAATTCCACGCTGACGGAATGCCCGACAGTCAGCTTGACAACACTTCCAACCGCACAAGCCGCCGCTTGCCGCGCCGCCGCAGCATCGACCATCGTCAACAAGCATGTAAATCGCTCGCCTCCCCCTATACTCAACAGCTGCTTGAGCACCGCATTGCTGTCCCCCGGCGAACCCGCTCCGGGACTGTCCGCCGAATCCGATGCAACGATCGGCCCGTCCCTCCGACCTGCCTCAAGCAGATCGCCAATCTCCTCTACGCTTTTCAGTTCAATATCGAATTGCTTGCGTCTATTCCATAAGAGCTCGGCCAAACGCCGCGCTTCCCGCTCAGCCCGTTCGGCGTCCCGGCCAACAACAACGACGGAGCAGCCCAACTCGGCTACATCCAGCCACGGCTGCACGATGAAAAGCGAGGTCGCTAACGAATCGCCGCCGTTTTCGCCCTTCAACGCCTCCCCCCATAGATCGCTCATCGGATTTTCATAGGTGACGTGCGCTTCCGCCGGTACGATCATCGGCAGCTTTACATATTTCATATGCGGCTTCAACCCGTCGCGCAAGATGGAAAAAAGCAATTGTGCCGCACGATACCCCGTCTCGGCATAATCAATATGCGGGAATGTGCGATACCCGATGACTGCGTCCGCTTGCTCGACGATTGAACGGGTCACATTGGCATGCGAGTCAAGCGTAACGACAATCGGAATGTCACGCCCCACCTTCTCCCGAACTGCCGACAAAATTTCCCCGTCCGCGTCATCCTGATCTTCAGCGACCCAAGCGCCGTGCATAACAATCAGAACCCCGTCAACTTCCGGATACGCTTCGATGCGCTCCAGCAAGTTCAACTTCAGCCGATCCAGAGCTGTCCGTTGAATCGGTCCGGACGAACAAGCATGTGCAGCTAGCGTCGGCAGCACGTACGCGCCTTGCTCACGGGCAGCGCGAACAACGCCGCTCAGCTCGTTGGCCGGAGCGTCGTTGGCAAGCATTTCATTGCCGTCGCGATAGAAATAATTATAAAAGCTCGCCAAATCGCTTGAAGCGGAGCTGAACGTATTACTTTCCTGCAGTAACATTCCGACGATAATGTTCATTCTTTTTTTCACGAGCAGGAGCCTCCTTCAAGAGCGGGCCTCGCCGAGCGGGTGTATTGTCCCAATACGCCTTTATGTCGGATAACAGGCGGAACCCAGCTTTCCATTCTTTCTGCGAGGATGGCTTCGATTTCCTGCAAATTACGCAAGACGCCTTCCGTCCCCACAATGTTAATTGTACGATTCGGAATATCGATAAGTACAATGTCATCGTTTTGCGCCACGGCAATCGGCCCGCCGGATATCGCTTCCGGCCCCAAATAGCCTACGCATGGCCCGCGTGTAGCGCCAGAGAAACGGCCATCAGTCACTAGAGAGGTTGTGCTCGACAATACGGGATCCGACGCGATCAGCTCCGACATGAAGAACATTTCCGGCATTCCCGTCGCTCGCGGCCCTTGATAACGGATAATGACGACGTCTCCCGGAACGATTTGCTTGCCGACAAGAGCGTCCACGGCGGCGCGTTCGGTATCGAACACCTTCGCAGGACCCTGATGAACCTGCATCTCGGGCGACACGGCCGAAATTTTGATCGTCGCTCCTTCCGGAGCCAGGTTACCGACCAATACGGCAAGCGAACCGTGAGGCTTCAACGGCTTGGCTATCGGATAAATGACGTTGCGGCGATTAAGCTTATAATTGGCCAGAAACATCTCTGCGAAGCGCGGCATTTCATTGGCGCGGTATTCCTGCAAATTCTCTCTCAAAGTTTTGCCTGTAACCGTAAGTACGTCAAGATGCAGCTTGTCCTCAAGCTCCAGAATGACCTGAGGCACGCCGCCGGCATACCAGAACAGCTCGGTCGGATAATGACCCGCCGTCTTCGTATCGACCAGCACCGGAATACCGCGATGAATCTCGTCGATCCTCTGCGCGCTCAGTTCAATGCCGGCTTCTCTCGCGATGGCAATCAAATGCATGACGGCGTTCAGCGAGCCGCCGACGGCCGAATGCACCATAATCGCATTTTCGAAAGCTTCCTGCGTCAAAATATGCGAAGGCCGAACGCCCGCTTGAACGAGCCGCATCACTTGCTGCCCCGCCGCACGCGCCGCTCGGCCAATCTCTGCGTTAGTCGCCGGGATCAACGCCGACCAGGGCAGCGCCAATCCGAGCGCTTCCGCAACCACCTGCATCGTCGCCGCCGTCCCCATATACTGGCAGGCGCCGCAGGTTGGACAGCAGGCTCGCTGGAAGGCCAGAAATTCCTCCTTCGACATTTTGCCTTGGTCCACTTCCACGCTCATATGCCACAGTTCTTCATTCGATCTCATGCAAGGCCCCGCACCCATTGCCCCTCCCGGAACATGAATGGCCGGAATATCCAGTCGGGCGATTGCCATCAAATGAGCCGGCACCGCCTTGTCCCCCGCCGACGATAGCACCATCGCGTCGAAGGGCGTTGCCATCGCGTGTATTTCCACCATCGATGCAATCATGTCTCTGGAAGGCAAAGAATAATTCATGCCGTTATGCGCCTGAGCCACACCGTCGCAAATGTCCGTCGTCGTATAGATCGCGGGCTTCCCCCCGGTCTGGAAAACGCCCTTCTCAATCTCGGATACGAGCGCGTTCAAATGATAAGAGCTGGGATGGCTTGCGCCATGGGTGCTTTCTACCAGCACCTGCACCTTATTCAAATCCTCGACCGTCCAATCCATCGACATCCGCAGAGCATCGCCTTCGAAGCTGATTTTTCGAACCTTCTGACTCTCCAATTGATCGTTCATTTTCCTTTGCTCCTTTGCTGTATCTCCGATTCAAACCCTATTAGAGCAGTTTCAGTATAAAATATCATTGTAAGATTGTCTACAATCTTACTGTAATATATTTTACAAAGTGTGCGCAATAAGCTATAGTTCGAAGTAACAAGATACCGCGATGTGGAAAGAAAGGGAGCTTGCCGCAGCAATGGATAACTTTCGTTTCGAGGAGCAGAAGGTCACTTCACTCCGCCATAAAATTACCGACGACATTCGCAAAGCGATTTTCAACGGTCAATTAAAGCCCGGAATTCGTCTGCGAGAAATTGAGATGTCCAAGCAGATGGGCGTCAGCAGAGGACCTATTCGCGAGGCGCTAAGAATGCTGGAGCAGGAAGGCTTATTGGTTTCTCAGCCGTACAAGGAAACGATCGTCGCCGAAATTACGCGGGAGGAAGTTGTCGAAGTGCTGCTTCCGATCAGAAATACATTGGAGCAATTTGCGATTCGCAAAGCTCTGCCGAACATGTCGGGCGCGCACTATGCCAGGCTGGAAGAAATTACGGCCGAAATGTACGAAGCGGCGACGAAGCGCGACATCTACAAACTAGCGGATTGCGATTTGGCGTTTCATGAGTACTTGGTTGGCTTATCCGACATGGTGAACATCATCAGCACGTGGAAATCGATTTATAATCGCATCCGGCTCCATTTTCTGACGCAGGCTCTGACCTATAACAATTTGACCGATGTTTGCGACGAGCATGAGGAACTGCTGAGAGTATTAAGGCAAGGCGATATCGGGGAAATCTCCGAAGCTTTGACCGAACACATTCACAGTGTAAAATGGAACGAATAAGGCTGAGCTACAATAGGCCGGCAGCAAGTATGGTTCTCTCATACGAGCCACTATCGGCTAACGACAATCGGCTTTGCGGGCGCATTATGCACCTGCAAAGCCGATTGTTCCTAGCGGGCCTAAAGCTCGCTATTTTGTTACCTTCACAACGATTTTCTCGCTCGAAGCTGCGCCTGCGGCATTCACTAACTCTCCGCGATACTCGTACGTGCCGACCGCTCTGCCGCTGATCGGTACGACAGCCGACTGCGCCTGCGGCGTTTGTGCCGTCAGCGCCATCTCTGCGATCAACGCTTCATTTTCGTACAGCCGATAAGTCGTACCGTTTGTGCCCCACCACATATTCATCTGAATATCGTAGCTGCCATCCCCGTCCCAGTTGTTGCTGGACAACTCCGGCTTGGCTGGAAGGCTATGGGTTACGGTCACCGTCCACTCGTCGCTGACTGTCGTGCCGAACGCATTGATCAGCTCCGCGTAATACACGTAAGTTCCGTCCGCTCTACCCGCAATCGCAGTCTGCGCTGCTTGAGCTTGCGGAGCCCGGTCCGCCAGCATCTGCGTATCGATCAGCGTACCGTTCTCGTATAGCTTGTAAATCCGCCCGTTGTTGCCCCACCATACATTCATCGCAATATCGTAGTCCCCGTCCATCAGGCCGTTATTTTGCCCGTTATTATCGGATAGCGACGGCTTGCCCGGAACTCCGGTACTGCTCGACGCAATGTTGCCGACTGTCGCCGTCGCCGTACCCGTATTCCCCGCCGCATCGACAAATTCGAAGACGAAGCTTCCGTTATACCAAAACTCGTAGCTATCCGCTCCGTTATTGTTCGTAACGGTAACCGCTTCGCTTGGCGTAACCGTCGCCGTCACGGCTCCTTCGGTCGGATCGGTCGTGCTGTAGGCGACCGTCGCCGATGGCACAGTCCGATCCACCGATATAGAAGCAGTCTGTATTTCTTCCGTATTACCGGCCCCATCGGCGCTTCGGTATTCCAGCGTATGGACGCCGTCGGACGAAATCGCGAACGGCCCGTTATATGCCGTCCACTCCCCATCGTTCAGACGATACTCCGTAAAACCGCCGCCGCTGCCTCCGGTCGCATTCAGACTGGCCGTCACCTCGGAGACGTACCAACCGTTGGCTCCGTCCGGCTGCTCGGGTTGAAGCGCCAGCGCCGTTTCCGGAGGCTGACCGCCGCCGCCCTCATTGAACAAATTGTCCAGAATATAGTCGGCTCGCTCATCCTCCGCATCGCGGTTCAGCTCGAACCACCTGTCGACATAATCATACAACTCGTCGATTTCGGCTGCGCCTAGGCTGTCCAAATTCGGAATCTCACTGCCGTTAGCCTGCCCTTGCGCAATAAGCGGTTGCAAACGCGTATTATAGAAATTCACATCGTCGGCGTCTCCGCCCTGCCACTCTGCCTGCAGGCCGGCTACCGTGTCGTTGAATGCCTGCCACGCTTGCCGGATTACATTTTTCTGAATCGCTGTACGAACAGCCGGCGTAGGTTCTTCAATATCGAGGGTATTAAACCGACCGGCCTGATGCACCTTGCCGCCCCAAGTCGGGGAATGCGACGGCGACCAGCGGATCATCGCGAACTCCCAGTCCTCGCCGTTAAGCGGCACGTATTTGTATGCGGCTTTCCAAGGAATGAACAGCACGCTGCCCCATCCCGTAGGAAGCTGCTCGTTGGTCAACACGGCATTGCCCTTCAGAGGCAAGTTGTCGCGGTATTCCGTCTGCCATTCGTAATAATTTACGGCGCTGCCGTTCGTCTCGAAAATCATCTGATGATAGGGCAGATCGCCCAATCCGTACTTGATGAACAGCTCGATGGAGCTGTTTTTCAGGATGCCGTTCGTATCCAGCTCCTGCTCGTTCGATTGGAAGAAAATATAGAGGCCGTCCTCCCGATATGCCGCATACAGCCCGGTGTCGCGCGGCCCTCCCGGGGCGATCGGCGTCTCCACCCAGTACTGTACGAAGCGGTTTTCCTTGAAATCCGGATTGTCGAAGAAATCGCTGTTATACCAAGCCGTCGGCGTGGATAAGTCTTCCGTCGTATAAACGACCTCATAACTGACTTTGCCGGGACTCGCTTCCGCGTACGCATGCGGGAGAGACGAAGCTGCAAGGAGCATCGCCGCCAGCAGCAGCGCATATCGTTTCGCTTTTCTCAACATGGGCATCTCCTCCTAGTTCCCATTTTCCAGCGCAAGCAGCTTCATGATGCGGTCGATCATGCCGAGACGAAGCAGATCCGAACTCGTTGTCCGCTCATTTGTCGTCTCCAGCCAGCTCAGCGCTTTGTTGGCCGCGGCGACGCGCGTCGAACTGCCCGAGCTCAGCGCATCTTCAGCCAGTTGCTTCAGCTTCGTCGCGTAGCGAATATCGTCGATGCCCTCGCGGAAGCCTTCCCATGCCAGCGTGTCGATTACGTCCGTCTGCGTCGGATACACGAAACCGAACGAACGATAAGTCGCATCCACATAATCCGACCAAGCGCTGACGTATGGGCTTTCGAAATACCAGATGTAGTTGTAGACCGCGTCGTAATTGGCCTTGTACAGCCACATGCCGTGGCGCTGACGCATCAAGTCGGGATTTTCCGGTCCGGAGTGCGGGTGAGCGTAGTTTGTAATGATTTTGTTCTCTCCCATCCCATGCCAACCTGCAGACTTCTCTCGCGTCGGGTCGCCGACCCAGTTCAGGAAATCTTCTTTGATTTCCAGGTTAAAGTGATCGTCATGTCCGGTAGCGAATATTTTGGCGCCGACATCCTCCTTGACGAATCTCCACATCTCCTGCTGCCAGAGCAGCCGGTTCCATTCCGCCTCGTCCCACGCGTCGAAATAAACGTTCGTATGGCCAAGCGCCTGGGTGACGATGTCGAAGGCTTGTTGGACGTAGGCTTTAGGTCCGACCAGCGTTTGCTCGTAAGCGGCATAACGCTGCTCCATGAGCGCTTGATTTTGCGGAGTCGGGTTCGCTTCGTATGCCGCTTTGGCTTGCAGATACCGCGTCCAGATCGGATAGTCTTCGTTGGACGGGAACAAGGGACCAACGCCGAACAAAGGATTCAGATCCATGCCAGCTTCCTCCATCAGCTCCAGCTGGCGCAAATACGGCTGCGGGTTGTTCACGTCGACTGCCGCATTCGTCGGCAGGTTAATCACATTATGCTCGACCAGATTGCGATACTGGTTGCGAAGCCTCGTCTCCGCCATCTGTACGTTTCCGCTGAAGCCCTCCAGCGTATCCTTCATGCGGGCGCTGTGATAGATCATCGTGTAAAAATCTTTATCGAGGTCGTAATACGTTTTCGGAGACGGCAGTTCGAATGGGAGGACGCGGATTTTCAGCGTGAGCTGTCCCGCGGGAACGCCGTCGGCCACAATGTCGATCGTGCCCGTATAGATGCCTTCGGGCGTTTCCTTCGGCACGTTGGTCGTCAGCCACATCTGCTTAGATTCGCCCTGCTTCAGCTCGATCGGCAGCAGCGTCGGGCTGTCTTCGAATGGGGCGGTGAAAGAGGAGAATGCGGCCGGAGGGCTTCCGGACACGTCTACGTACTGCGTTCCCGAAGGATAATCGACGCGCACGGAATTGCGTTTCGTCACGTGGTTGACTGAGACCAGCTTCTCGTCATGCAGCAACAGCTCCGGGGTCAGCACATCCTTCGTATCGTCGAAAAAGTAACTTTGCCAAGCCGTCCCGCCTTGATACCACGTCTTCACGACGCGTAAGTCTATCGCGCTAGCCGGAATCGATTCTCCGTCTCCCTGCAAAGCGCTGGCCGTAAAGGTGACCGAAGCAGCGTCGGCAAGCGGAGCGAGGACGAACGAGGAAGCTTCGTAATCCCCCTGCGCCGATACGACCCGGATCAGATCGCTGATAGCGCCGTCGGTCGGAATCGAATTCGGCAGCCGCTTCTCGGGACTGAGCGCCGGAACGGTGTATAGAATAAACGGCGTATCCGTCCATAATCCGGCGGCTTGGTTCGCATCCTTAGCCAATTGCAGCGCGTATTCCATAGTTTCTTTGATTGCCAGCCCTGCATCTTGCGATAGCGAAGGGGAAGCGATCGCGGTCTCTGCGTCGCTCTTCACTTGCTGCAGATAAGCAAGCAGCTGAGGGCGGCTCGTGGCGCCGATCGCCGTATCCAGCCTGGCCTTCAGCCCGTTTAATTGCGACAGCGTCCAAGCGCCGGAGGTCGAAGCCCCCGTCCCCGAATTGGCGAACGCGGTCGACGCCATCGCCAGCAACAAGCAAACGGCGAGCATAGCAGACCTATAACGTTTACGCATAATCGTATTCACTCCCGTCAAATTGATGATCTTCCAAGACCCATCCTTCATGCGGGCTGCACCATGATGTAAACGCATACATGAATTAAAATCGTTCGCGAGCTCCCTCCTTCCCGGATGTCGACACCACGCCTGCTTTTCTAGTAAATTTTGTTTAATCCTTTCACATTATAGCATGTGTTTCATATATATAAAACAGTATTTTTCATATTTATGAAATAGTTTTTATATAAAAAATTAAATGAATTAAATAGCACCCTCGGTCATCGTAATCTTAAAAATCAATCGCTCTATCGACAAGTTGCTGGGAGTGCGGTAATATAATCTTATGTTTCATATTGGTGAACCATTTTCAAGAAAGGTGTTATCTGCATGGGACAACAAACGCCAAAAGTCAAATCAGCGGATCGGGTGCTGGATATATTGGAGCTGTTCACCGGGGAGAAGGATTCGTACAATCTGACGGAGATTTCCAAAGGACTGAACATGCCGCCGAGCAGCACCTACTTGATCCTTCAGAACATGCTGCACAGAGGTTACCTGGAGACGGACCGCTCTGGCAAACAGTTCCGCATCGGTTACAAGCTGTTTACGATCCGTTCGAGCTATATGCGCAGCTCCAGCTTAACCGGCGAATTCAATCTGATCGCGGAGAAAATTATTGACGACTTGAACGAAACGGTGAGCCTGGCGATTAAAGTGGGACACAACTTGCTCTATATCGGGGAAAAGGTAAGCACGCAGGCGCTCCGATTTAATCCGAACGTCGGAACGACTTTGCCGCTGCATGCCACGGCCTCCGGCAAAATCATGCTGGCCGACCTGTCGATGGACGAGCTGCGCGCCCTCTACCCGCAAGACGAGCTTGAGAAGGTGACCGACAAGACGATCTCCACGTTCCCCGACCTGATCAAAGAATTGGACAAAGTCCGCACCCAAGGCTTCGGCTATAATATGGGCGAGACCGTGGACGGGGTTCACTGCGTGGGCGGGCCGATCTATGACGCCGACGGGCGCACGGTCGCGTCGGTCAGCATTTCGATTCCGGTCGTCCGCATAACCGGCGAAGTGTGGGGCAAAGTGCACGACTGGATTAAGCGGTCTTGCGAGGAGCTCAGCGTGAAAGTGTACGGACATCAAAACTGATTTTCGCCAGCAGGCCAACACGGACTCCTTGTTCCGGTTGGCCTGTTTCGCTCTCGGTCGCCTCTTAAGCTTCGCGATACGCCCGCGGCGTCACTCCGATCTCTCGGGTGAACACCCGGCTGAAATAGAGCGGATCGTGAAAACCCACCTCCAACGCGACGACCGCTACCGGCTTGTTGCTCCCTCTTAACATCTGCATCGCTTTATCCAATCTGACCTTGGTTATATACTGCACGGGAGAACAGCCGACATACCTTTTGAACAGCACCGAGAAGTAACTGCTGGACAGCGACACCTTGCGGGCCAGCGATCCGCGCTCCAGCGATTCCTGATAGTGGTTATTGATATAGTTCACGCAATCCAAAATCGACCGTTCGGCCGAATCGTCCTTCAGCCGTTCATGCAGTTGGTCGCTGATTCGCAGCAGCAGGTTGAAAAAGAGCAATTTGGCCTGTCCGGAGTACCCGTTTTTCTTCTCGGACCATACGCGGTAGAGCAGCAGCATTTCAGAGCGAAGCCCTCGATGATCCGCCAGCGGCTCGACCGGGCCGAACGGCAGCCATTTCTCCGGCGGCTCCTCGCAGCGCGTAAGCTCCCCCTGCCAGTTAACCAGCTTGAAGTCGTATTCGATCATAAAGTAGCGAAGCGGGATTTCAGGCGCATTGCGAATGACGAGCCTGCGTCTTGCGGGAATCTGGGCGACGCTGCCTTCCGATAGCGGATGTTTCTCCCCGTCCAGCTCCATGCTGCCCTGGCCCTCGTACACGTAAAATAAACTGAGCCTCCCGGTCGACTTTCTATAGAACTGCGTTCCTTGTGTCTCCCAATTCTCCAATTTGCCCTGCACGACGTTCAGAATATGCGGATAAAAACGGTCAAAAAAATCGTACACGGAATCCAACTCCTCCGTTTCACGAATATAAAATATTTTTTCAACTTTTTATCCATTACAATCCACCAATATTCCATATACCCGCCCAGCATTTTTCTGCAAAATTGAGGAGAAAGATCTTTTTTAGACATTCTGATTCAGAAATTTAGGGAGGTTACAGGAATGATTCTCAATTCGCGATTTTTCTCCGCTTTGCTTGCCGGCATGATGCTTCTGACAGTGGTCCTATCCGCCTGCAGCAAAAATGAAGCGGCCCAGCCTTCAAGTCCGCCGCCGTCTGAAAGCGCTTCTCCTTCGGCTTCGCCGTCGCCCAGCCCGTCGGAATCCCCCTCTCCTTCTCCGGAGCCCGAGCCGGTGGAGCTTAGCGTGTTCGGTTCCATCCCGGAGGATGCTTTTGCGACAAAGATCAATCAGTGGGTAACGGCAAAATATCCGGACTACAAGCTGAACTACCTCTGCTCCTGCATTTTGAACATGCCCGATCTGAAAGCCCAAAAGGATATTACGCCTGACATCCTGTACGGCGCGACCGAAGGAGATCTGCGCGTGCTGCTCGGCGGCAATCTTCAGACCGATCTGACAGGGCTCGTCGCCTCCGGCATCGTCGACCTGAACCGCTTCGATCCGGCCTCGATCGCCACCGCCAAGAACTTCTCCGGAGGCAAGCTGTACGGCCTGCCGGAAAGCTCGAATCCGATCGCGCTGTTCTATAACAAAGAGATATTCGATAAGTTCAACGCACCGTATCCGACGGACGGCATGACCTGGGATCAGCTCTACGACTTGGCCAAACAAGTAACCGGCAAGAAGGACGGGGTGAACTATCGCGGTATCAGCATGTTCTACCGTTTTGCCCTGCTCGGCAACGAACTCTCCCTGCCGATCATCGATGCGGAGACCGGCAAAGCTACCGTGAATAACGACGGCTGGAAACGTATATTCGAGAATTTGTCCCGCATCTACAAAATCCCGGGCAACCTGGAAGGCTACGAGCGCGACTCCGGGCTGGAACTGAACAAGTTCTACGAGCAGAAAAACATCGCCATGGTGCTGTCCCTTTCATCGAGCTACAAACGGCCGGGCTTCGAGGCGCTTGACTGGGATATGGTCGCCGCTCCGACATTCGCGGACAACAACGGCGTAGGCTTCCAATCTCTGCCGACCATGATCTACATTACGGATACGGCCGCGAACAAGGAAGCCGCGCTGCGAGCGGTGAACGAGCTGCTCTCCGACGAAGCTCAGCTCGCCGCCGCCAAGGAAGGAAGACCTACTCATCTGCTGAACGAGCAGGTTCGCCAGGCATTCGGCGCCGACGTTCCGCTGCTGCAAGGGAAAAACGCCAAAGCGATCTACTACAACAAATTCGCACCTTCGCCGGCCGTGCATCCTACGCTGACCTTAAACGCGCCATCGATCCTCGCCTTCGAATTCGAGAAGGTGATCCTCGGGGAGCTAAGCGTCGAAGAAGCGCTCGTCTCAGCGGAATCCGAACTGAACAAGGCAGTAGAAATGGAACTGGCTAACAAACAATAACAGTGTCACTGGCTTGAGAGCATTCCAAAATCGTCCTATTACGTTGTCTGCACAATGGAGAAGTCACGTTGTCATTTTGAAACTGACTTCTCCATCGAGTCGGCTCAGGCCGTTCGAATTAGACCGTCTCGCGGACCTATTGGCCTGGCATCGACTCAGTTGGTTCCGTTTCATCAGGTCACTTAGTCCATCAACCGCACATATAAAACAACTTTCGCAGCTGGGGCTGTCTCATAAGCGAAATAGGCTGCTGTGAGAGATAATCGATGATAAAAGTAACAGATGCATATACCTCCCTCCAATACGATACGCCCCCAAATTCTGAATTGGAAAAACCGTTAAAAGGTAGTTTTAGGAGCGTATGAGGCGGACACCGGGCTATATTGACCCACAACGTTACCAACTGATTGGAGATTGAAATTTTATGGCGGATCTATTTGCACACATGAGTTTACGCAGGTAAGTTAGTTGGAAAATCGTACAACGAAGCTCAAATGAGACATTAAATACAAACATTTGTTCGAAAAATCGTACAAAGCGCCTCTGCTCAGACTCAAACGACGAACGTTTGTAGGAAAAACCGTATAAATAGCCAAAATCAAGGATTGATGTCACTAAAACGTCTTCGACGATTATACGGATAACCTCTGGGAAGACCAAATCTGACACGCCTAATCATTCCTTCTATTCTCCCAACCTTCACTATCTCCATTACCATTACCAATCCACTAACCGCCATCCGCCTACCGCCATTCGCCTACTCCACCAGCCCGGTACGCTCGATCCCCTCGGTGAACCAACGCTGTGCGATCAGATAGACGATAAGCGGCGGGAAGATAATCAGGAATGCGCCCGCCATTCGCGGTCCTTCCGAGATCGGGTCCTGGCCGACGCCGGCGCTGAAGTCGATTGCCCGGTTGCCAATCAGCTCCATCTGCATCGAGCTGAGCCGAAGGGATAGCGGCGTAAAGTCCTTGCTCAGAAACAACGCCGCCTCGTAGCTCATATTCCAATACCAGACAAACGAGAACAGAAATACGACCAGACAAGCGCCCGCAGCCAGCGGCATCATAATGCGGAAGAACAGTCGAAACGCCGAAGCGCCGTCGATTTTGGCCGCCTCCTCCAGCGCCTTCGGCTGCGACAGAAAAAACTGCCGGAAAATAATAATGAACAGCGCCCCCCGCAAACCCTGCCCGAACAGAGCGGGCACGAGAAACACGAACGGAGTGTTGATCCATCCGAGCTCGCTGTAAATCATATAAAGCGGCACGATCGTCAACTGCGGCGGAATGAGAAAGGCGACAAGAATCAGGAAAAACATCAGATTTTTCCCCGGAAACTTCAGCCTCGCCAGCGCATACCCGGTAAGCGCGCACGTGAACACCTGGAATACGGAGCCGAACAACGCAATCGTCATCGTATCGAAGAAGCCTTCCGGATACTTGAGCCCCCGCCACGCCTCCGCGTAATTGTGCCAGTTCAATTCCCGAGGAATCAGCCCGACGACGGGATCAATCATGTCGGCTACCGTCTTAAGGCTGGTCGAGACCATATACAAAATCGGTTTCACATACAGGAAGGCAATCACCGTCAGCAGCGCGAAAATAGCCAGCTTGGCAATCAGCCCATCCTTCACATTCTGTCCCAGAACAACCGTTTTCAGCTTCTGCGTTTTGCGGTGCGCCAGCGTCTCGGCGATGTCGAGCTTCATTTGCTTGTAAGCCTTCTCCAGCTTCATCTGAGCTCTCCCCTTCCCTTGGTCGCGCGATAGGTCAGCCACAGCGTGAGGCCCAGCAGCAGCAAAATGATGGCAAAGTATAGCCAAGCCATCGCGCTGGCGTAGCCATAGCCCGTCGTCGGCGAGAACATATTGCTGCGGACGATTTCCAGCACCGGATTAAACGGGAACGTAAACAAATCCACGATCGTATACACCGCATTTAATCCGATAAAAGGCAGCATGCCGGGGAAAGTAATTTTCCAGAAGCTTTCCCAGGGCGAAGCCCCATCCACCCTGACCGCCTCGTACACCGTCTTCGGAATCGTTTGGAAGCCGGCGATAAAGATCAAGATTTGCACGCCGGAATACCAGAGAATGATGACTGCCTTGCCGAGAACGCCGAGCAGCATCGACGCCGTGTTCTCGCTGAAATATTGCCGCAGAATAACGTCCAAATTGTACTGCTCCATGAACGGCAGCTCGCCCGCTCCTTGCACGAACAGCTCCATAATGACCTGACCTGTGGCGAAAATAACCGGCAGAAAGAAGAGCGCCCGCATCCACCCTCTTCCCGGAAACTTCTCGTTCAGCAGCAGCGACACAAAAAACGAGAAGATGAGAATAAGAGGAATAATGAGCAGCACCTCCTGCAAATAGGTCAACAAAATAATCGGATAAGCATTGTTCTCGATCAGCATTCGGCGAAAATTGTCCAGTCCGACCCACGTATACTTGAAGCCTTCGCTTGTGATGAACACCTGGTTAAAGCTGTTCCACAGCGACCAGCCGATCGGGAACGCCACGAACGCGACGAACCCGATTATCCACGGCAGCATGAACAGATAGCCGAGCCCGTACTCCTTCCAGCGAAACTGCAGAAGCTGTCTGCGCCGCGAGGATTTTCCGTTCATTCCCTTCTCCCTCCCTCGACGCTGAATTTCTTCGTGCGATAGTCGACGGTCACGCGCGTGCCGTCCTCGTAGATGGTAGCGTAGACGCCGTCCGCAACCTTCACGTGATCCGCGATTCGCTGGTGAAGCACTCCGGCCAGTCGGTCGAAGCTTTTGTAATCCTCCGCCACGCGGTCCTTCCAAATCTCGTACTGTGTGCTGTATAGATTTTGATAGTCCGTTCCCTTCAGCACCCGGCTTTCCGCATAGGTCAGCGTAAAGGCCGGAACCGCGCCGTATTCGATCGCCTTGAGCATCTCGTCCTCGTAGACGTCGCGCAGATTGCCCGCCGCCGCCGAATAGACGACCGACCCGTGGACGGCAATCGGATAGACCGGCACTGTCTCGTCGATCAGAAAGTCGCTGCTGGACGAATGCGGCAGCTCCTCGATATAGTCGGCGTGCTTCAGTGCGTATTGCTCGCCGCGATTAACTCCCGCCGACCCCAACTGTTCGCGTACGTAATCCAGCAAAGCCGAATAGTAGTGAACGGTATCCCCTCGGGTCAGGGGGGCGTTCGCGCGGTAGTCGCTGAACGATAGGCTGCCCGGGCCGTCGACGTAATGAATGCCGTCGACCCCGATCTTCTTCAGTGCATCGACAACTTGCTTTTGCTGACGAACCGCCTTCACCGGGTTTACGATAAACCCGTCGCCCCTGCCCGACAGAACCGTGGAATCGATGCCGCGAATGCCGTCGGTTTTTTTATAGAAGGAGCTGTAAGCTTCATCCTTCCATGCCAAGTAATCGTCGAACAGCACCTTAATTCCAAGCTCGTGCATCCGGCTCACGAACCGCTGCGCCCCCTTGTCGCCTCCAAGCGCGGAGACGATCGGGAATCGCTCGTCCGTGTACGTGTGCCCGCTGTTCTGCCAGCCGCGATAAATAACGTTCATGCTCCCGACCCCGGCTTCCCGCAATCCTTCGACGATTTCCTCAGCCTGTTTGAACGTCGTCGCCGTCTCGAAGCCGCTCGTGCCGAATTGCGGCTTATTGCCACCGCCGACAAGCGACAGCATCAGCGGAACGTGCCCGGTCGCCGGCAGACGTTCGCCAAGCTGCCCGCTGCCCTCCAAATAATCGCGGTACGCATGCGCCATTCCGACGTAATCGGCCTCCTCTCCGGACAGCAGCCGATATTCCACCCGCAGATCATCAACCGTTCGCTCCTTGCGGACCGACTTGACCGTTTCCTTCGTAATTCCGCTTACCTTGCGTCCGTACTCCTCGCGATAACTGAAGCTGACGCCGACAGAATGATACCGCGTGCTATTGCTTGGCGTTGCCGCTTTAATTTTAGAAGTATACTGACCCTCCTTCACAATCGCAGCGAATGCACGCTCTCCCCGCTTCAAGCCGTAGAGCGGGTATGCAATCTGCTCCCTCCGCACCGTTCTGCTCTCGCTGTAGTCCAGATGCGCCGGATCGTCTCCGTAAATCGGAAACTCGTAACCGCTGGCGACTGACGGCCTTGCCCGATCGTAATAGATCAGTCCGCCGGGGCCGTCCGGCACGAACAGATAGCCTTCTTCCTCTTCTCCTGTCGGAACCGCACCGAAGTAAGGCAGCAGTAGAAGCGAATACAACCCGTAATCGCCCGATTCCTTTATCCCGTCCGACGGAACGGCAGCCTCCAGACCGTGCTCGGTCAACGTGAATTGGACGACGAAACTCATCCGCTCCTTCTCGAACGTATACGTCGCCTGAACGCCCTCGCCGCGGATTGGCGTATAGTCAATCGTCACGCCTTTCGTCAGCGTGCTGAGCATCGTCCTTCTCGTCTGTCCTGCGGCAACGATTTCGGCGACGAACGGCGATTGCAGATTTTCCAGCAACGCCCCTTTGACCTTCTCCTGCGCAAGCTGCTCCGGCGACGGATTGCTCCGCCACTTGTATCCGCCCGTCTTATCGACGATAACGAGCTGACTCGTCTTCGGCTCCAGCCGCAGCGAATATCGCGCGTTGTCCGCGACAAGAGCAAAGCCCTCGTCATCGCGCCGCCCCGCCTGCCATGCCGCTCCTTTTACAACAGACGCAAGCTGCCGAACCGGCTCGCCGATGCCCATCGCCTGCAAAGACGGCAGCTTATCGCGCCCGCCGAAGACGATACCTGCCGCCGCCGCAACAACAACTACAACCGCGCCGATGAGCAGCAGCCGATATTTGCCGCTGTCCGGCCATAATCTTCTAAGCACGGAAGGTCACCTCCCGGTAAATCTGCTCGATAAAATCGTAGAAATTATAAACAAGCCCGGACACAATCATCGCGAACACCCAAATGATCCCGATCGTGAACAACGTCACGGACGCGTTCTTGAAAGCTTCGGTGAAATCGAAGTTATGGATGACCTGCGTCATGACGAAGAACAGCACGACGATCCACACCCACATTGCCTGGCGGATCAAATCGATAACGATCCACTCCTCCAGCACGACGAGGTTGGTCAATATTGTCGTCGGTATCGTAATGACAATGTACGGAACGATAGCGAAGGCGCTCGCCTGCAGCACCTCCCGGAACCGGCCTTCGCCGCCCTTGACCGTACTGACCAAATAGTTGGCAATTACCCAGGTTATCCAAGGCACGATCATAAATGCCAGAGACAGCGGGAGGTTGTATTCGCCCAGATCGAAGGGATACGCGATGAAACCGGAAGCGAACACGGACCAGACGTGAACGACAACCGCCAGCGCAAGCAAAAAAACAATGACCGCGTAAGAAACATTACGATCCTTCAGCCGGTAAAAGCCGTTGTAGGGATGAATCATCAAATAAAGCGCGTCCCTTAATTCGCCCGCATACTTCCGCGCCAGCGGCGGCCATGTGCGCCCGCGAACGAACCGCGCCAATCGGCGTGCTCCGAACGACAGTCCCCAGCTTCCGGCGATCAGCGCGACAACCGCGAGCAGGAAGTTGTTTTTCAGCCACTCGTACCGAATGTACCAGTAAGCGTCGGAATAGCCTTTCGGATCGTTCGACTGCTTGAAATAATCGAGCGCCGCGGCGTAATCCCCGTCGTGCAGGGCGATTTTGCCCAAGCCGTTGTAAGCGATGTTCAGCATGCCGTTCTGTCGAAGCACTTCCTCCCAATACGAACGGCTCTGCTCGTAATCGCCCTCGAAGTATAAATGCGACGCCGTCATATACGTATCGCCGAAGCTGGTTCTCTTGAACACCTGAATCAGGTTGGCCGCGTTGTCCGCAACCCATAGCTCGTTGGCGCCGTTGATCGCAATGCTGCTGCCGTAATCGGCGATGCCGAGCTGACGCGCGCTCTTCTGCGTCGAGCCGAAATAGAACACCGCCTCGCCCGTAGGATCGTAGACCGAGACGCTGATATCGCCGCTGCGGCTAAGCCCGTACAGGAAGCCGTTACTGTCGATCGCCGTATCGATCAGATCGGGCTCGTCGAACGGCTTGTTGCGAAACGCGTCGAAGCCCCCGGCGTTCAGCTTCTTGATCTGGCCGTCGCTGGCCGTCCCGGAGCTCGTCGTCACCAGAAATCCGTCGTCCGCCAGCGTCGCATTCAGAATCGGATTCGGCTGCTTTGCGATCTCCTGGGCGAGCTGCTTCTCGTTCAGCAGCGCCCTTTTCACGCGATCCAACCAGCTCAGCTTCGCCTTGTTCGCTCCGAAAAAGCCGGTAAACTCTCCGTCCGGACTCATTCGGAGCAGACCGAGGAACGTATCCTTAACGACGATATACATGACGCCGCGCCGATCGGCAACGAGCTTGGTCGGATAGAAATGATAATCCGCCGCAAGCGCCGTCGCCTCCGGCTTCTTGAACTCGCGCGCGAAGCTCCCGTCCGGCGCGTAGAGTACGATCGACTGACCGCCCGTATTGGCGGCGTAGATCGTCCCGCCCGGCGCGACGAACACGCCCTCCGGCTGGGTCAGCTTGCCGGGCCCTTCTTCCTGCCCGATGCTGCGCACGTATTCGCCCTTCTCGTTCAATTCCACGATGCGGTCGTTGCCCGTATCGGCAATGAACACATGATCGTTCTCCGCGATAAAAATATCGCTTGGCGAAGAGAACCCCCTCTCCACACCGTTCCCGTCGACGATCCGATCCGGCACATAAACCGGCTGCGTTCGAATCATGCCGGCGTTAAGATCGCTGTACCACGTAGAATACGGAAGCTGAGCCGAGGCCGGCCGGGGAACCGCCAACCCCGCCAACCCAAGCAGCAACAGCGCTGCCGCAGCCTTAACGCCCCAGATCATCCGCTTGCGTCCGAGCATCCGTGTCCCCCCTCTCTGTCCTCTTGTTCATTTCACGCCCGAATGCAGCATCGTTTGAATCATTTTTCGTTGGAAGAGCAAGAAGATGATCAGGTTCGGCACGAACATGAGCAGCCCGATTGCGGCGGCGACGCTGACCTGCGCCGTTCCGGGAATGTTCTGCGTCATCGCTTCCGCATAATAGGAAAGCGTCTTCATCGTTTCCTTGGTCATGTACAAGGAGGAAGCTTCTACATCCATGTACACCAGTTGGAAGGTGATTATCCCCGCGGTGGCGACGGCGGGCGACGTCAACGGAATGATAATCTTGATAAAAATGTACATATCCGGCGCCCCGTCCAGCTTGGCCGCTTCGATCAGCGAATTGGGAATTTGGTCGATAAACTGCTTCATCAGAAACACCGCCACCGGCGATGCCAGAAACGGAAGCACATGAGCCAAGTACGTATCCTTGAGCCCGAGTCCGCTGACGATCAAATAGCGCGGAATCGACACTGTCTCCGGGGTAAACATGAGCGCGATCATCACCGCCCCCATAATGAACGCCTTGAAGTGAAATCGATGCTTGGATAACACGTAACCGGCCATCGTGCTGACGACAATGACCGCCAAAGTTGTCGCCGTCGCAATGACGACGCTGTTAAACAAGTAGCGGCTGAACGGTACGACGCCTGCGGCGCTGTGCAGAAACAGCTGCTCGAAATTGTACATTGTCGGTTGCTGCACAAAAATTCTCGGCGGAAACACGAACATCTCGTTCAGAGGCTTAAAGGCGTTGTTGACGAGAAAAATGATCGGCAGCAGCATAAAAATTCCGATCGCCGCCAGAAATGCGATCAACAGCAGACGAGACGGACCGAACCGTCTGCGGAGGGACAGCAGCATCTATTCATCCTCCTTCGTGCCGAACAGCTTGTAGCTCAGCCTCATAATGCCGTAGCTCATCAGGAGCAGCACGACCGACAGCGCCGAAGCGTAGCCCCACTCGTATCTGAGAAAGGCGTAATCGTAAATATGATTGTTGATCACATGGCCGGCGTATTGCGGCGTAATCGCCATCCCGGAGAGCCCGCTGGAGATGCTTCCCGCCTTGATTGCGCCGACAATCGCCATCACTGCGCTGAACAGCATCTGCGGCTTCATGCTCGGAATCGTAATGTAATACACTTCCTGCAACTTACTTTTAACTCCATCGATTCGTCCCGCCTCGTACAACTCGGTATTAACCGTCTGAAGTCCGCCGAGCATGGCCAGGAAGCCGACGCCCATATTCGTCCACAGCGTCACGATGATCATAAAAGTCATCAAATATTTCGGATCCTGCAGCCACAGCTGCGGAGATTCGATCAGTCCCAGACTCAGCAAAATGCTATTCAAATAGCCGACGCTGTCCCCGCTGAACGCCGCCGTCCACACCATCGTCAGCGCAACCGACGTTGCCATAATGGACGGCGCGTACACCGCTAGCGAGAAATAGTTGCGGATGCTTTGCGGGAGCTGATGAATAAGCCAGGCGAAGACAAAGGACAGAATGTACCCGCCCGGCCCTACGACGATGGAGAACTTCAGCGTATTGGGAATCGTATGCTTCATAAATACGACGTCCTGCGTAAACATATAGATGAAGTTGCTGATCCCGATAAAACGCGGAAATTCAAAGCCGTTAAACGAGGTCAAGCTGAGCAGCATCGCCAACGCCACCGGAACGATGATGAACAGCGTAAAGCTGAGCAGGAACGGCGCCAGAAACAAGTACGACATTCGTTCCGCCCAAATTTCGCGCAGGAAAAGAACGATACGAGTCTTGTAGCCGTTAGGCGCGGACGGGCGGCGGACGGCAGCTTCAATTCGGGTCACGGATTTCACGGCGCACTCCTCTCATAGGGTTTGTCATAGGGCGGAACGATTAAGCCGCCTCCAGACGCAATGCCCAGTTCTTCCTGCTTGCGCATCATTTCCCGAGCCAGCGATCTCTCCGACTGTTCAAGCGCCTCCCGCGCCGGCATTTGACCGACGACCGTATTGTTCCAGGCGAACTCGATCTCTCTCGCCAAATAATAGTAGCCCGGCACGTAAGGCATGTTCTTGACCCATCTGTCCTGCTCGTTCAGTGCGGCCAGATCCTCCTCCGGCCACGGAATCGTCTTCATCGCCTCCAGGTTGGCCGTATTCCAGCGATAGGCTATGCCTGCGAACGATTCAATATCGTTGCTGAATCGGCTTTGCACGTCGGCCGACGTCCACCATTCGATAAATTTCCAGGCCTCTTCCTTCCGCTCGCTCTTCTTCAGCATCATCAGCGACGAAGGCTCCTGTAAACGCGCCAGCGATTCGTTATGCGACCATCTGGCTACCGTCCCGTCCGGCTGCTTGATCCCGGGGAGCGGCACCATTTTCCACTTGCCTTCGATTTCGGGCGCTCCAATGACCAGTTGCACATACATATCAAAATCGGCCACGCCGATCGGAATGTCGCCGTTGCGGAAGTGATGAATAAAGACGGGAATATCCTTCGGAAGATTGTATTTGCGATACCAGTCGGTCCAGCGCTTAAAGGCGGCTATTCCTTCTTCGGAGGTCAGAGCGGGCTGCATGCCGTTCGTCTCGTAAAATTCGGCTCCCTGCTGGTAGAACGGAATATGAAAATTCCGCTTCGGCAAATTAAACGTCAGTCCGTTCTCCTGAAGCGTCGGGAGCAGGCGTTCAACGTCGTCCCACGTATCCGGCGGCTGCAAGCCTAAATCCTCAAAAATGTCCGAGCGGTAAAACATCATATAGTAGTTTTGCGTTTCGGGCAGACCGTAAACGTTCCCCGTATATTGGTAGGACCGCATCAAGCCAGGATTAAAACGCCCGAACACCTCCTCGAAGCCGGGGTAACCGCTCAAGCTTTCGGCCGCGCCGCGCATCGCGAAGTCTACCGGAGTTTCCAGCGGAACGCCCAACGCCACGTCCGGCTGATCGCCGGCCACGTTGCCGAGCAGCAGCACGTTCGTATTCGGCATCAGGTTGATGTTCACTTGAATGCCGGTTTGCGGCGTGAAATCCTGCTGCACCATCAGTTCCAGCAGATCGACGTAATCCTTGCCCCGTTGTACCCACACGGTCAGCGCATCCCCATCGTCCGTATCGTTCGTATCGTACTGTTGGAAAAACGAACGAAAAAAATCGGTCGCGGCATAGCGCGCCTTACTCCAAGAGTCGGGAGACTTCAAACCGGGATCGGCGTCGGGCGTGCGGACGACCAGGTAGTCCAGCTCCAGCGCCTGCGATTCAATCGTCTGAATCCACGTATTGAGACTCGTGCGCACCGTTCCGAATTCCGCTACGCGGTTCGGAATATCGTTTAAATGATCGAGCAGCCGCTGCAGCCTGTCGGCGTTCACGCGCAGCGCCGTTACCGCGTCGGTACTCGCTTGGTTCAGCCCGTTCAAGTAATCGCAGACGGCCAGCAGCCTTTCGATCAGCTCGCGAAGCTCCGACTCCAGCTGCGGGTCGTACTTGCGCAAATCCCATGTGCGAGCCGTATCCACGTTCTGGTCGCTGCCGTAGCCATAGTTGCCGGTAATCGCGCGAACGCTCCGTTCCATCTCCAGCAGCCGATCTCCGATGTCGAGCAGCGATTCGGCGGCCGGACGAACGGCCGAAGCGTCGACCGCCATCTCAATCAGATGCTTTCCCTCGGTCAAATAGAACTGATAAGGTCGCCCCTCTTCGTCCGCGATGGCGGCGATTTCGAACCCTTTGTTAGGCACGAACCGATAGCTTTGCATTTCCCGGAACGGAGTCTCGCCGTCGATCAGCACTGTCCGATAGGCGCTCGACTTGCCGTTATAGCCTTGATAATATTTCACGTCGATCGCATAGTAGCCCTCTCGCGGCACCGACACCTCCCATCCGATCCGGTCTCCGGGCTTGGTCCAGCTCGTTCCGCCGATGGCGTTGTAGACGATTTTCCCTCGCGGATCGGGAGAGATGTAAGGCTCGGACCTGCTCTGCAGTTGAATGGCCACGGAAGATTTGAACGCGTAGCGTTCCGCTTCGACGATGCTGTGCCAAGGCTCTCCGCCGTTCGCAGCGACAACATGCTCCTGCGCGTATTCCGCATACGACGGTGTCCGGAGCGGCGCAACGAGCCGAATCGAATGAAGCGACAGCGCTCCTTGCCCCGCATCCAGACGCAGCGTATGCTCTCCGGCAGTCAGCGCCCAGCGAAGCGGTTCGGAGCTGACCGCGTAATTCGTCGCCCGTTCGGTACGCCATTCCGTCAATTCGACCTGTACGGGACGAATCTCGTTGCCAATCGCATTGCGCTCGTATGGATACAAGCTGTCTTTCCATAACCGGTCAAAGCTCACGCGCTCGGCTTCGACGAACGGATACGCACCGTCGATTCGAATGCCGCGCACCGGAGGCGCAAAGCCCCCTTTCAACGGGGCGTAGACCAGTTCAAGCTCGTAGATACCGTCGCGAGGCGCTTCGATACGCCATTCGACCCATCCGCGCGAACTGTTCCAATCGAGCACCTCCGCCCTTTGCGCCGGATCGCGGCGGCGTTCGAGCTGCGTCTCCGGAGCCGCCGCCGCATAGTCGATCGCCATGACGGACGCTTCAACGCCCTCGGCGGTTTTCGACGCCGCATACCGTTCGCTCCGCATCCATTGCGTGTAGGAGAGAGCCGCATCCGCTCCGTCTGCGCCATCCGTACCGCCGATGCCGGATAGCAATCGCTCCGCATCAAAGACGGGATATGCCTGCTGCTCGTCGGAGCCGGATCTCCACAGCAGCGCAAGCGCGGCGCCAAGCAGAACAATGCCTCCTGCGAAGGCGAGCGTCCGCGTTTTTTTCCCGCTCACGGCCGATCTCCTTCCCGCGAAGCCAGCGACAAACCGCTGTCGCGATCGAAGAAATGGACCTTATCCATGCGAACGACAAACGTCGCCGAGTCTCCCGGCACGATCGGTGTATGCGCTTCCGCGCGCGCGGTCAAGCTCTCCTCGCCCATGCGCGCATACAGATACGTGTTCGAGCCGAGCGGCTCCCTCATATAGACGGAAGCGTTGACGCTCCACTCCGGATAGCGCTCGACGGCCTCCGGTTCGCTGAGTACGTACTCCGGACGAATGCCGAGCACGACAGAACGCAGATTGCCTTCCGCAGAGCAAATAAGAGGAAAGTAGAATTCCGGGATGCTCAGCTCCAGACGTTTGCTGCGGAAATAATAGGCGTCGTCGATCGCTACGATCGATCCGGGGATGAAGTTCATCTGCGGCGTGCCGATAAATCCGGCCACGAACAGATTGCGCGGCTCGTCGTACAATTGCTGCGGCGGGGCGACCTGCTGAATCCGGCCGTCCTTCATGACGACGATCCGCGTACCCATCGTCATCGCTTCCGTCTGATCGTGCGTGACGTATACCATCGTCGTCTGCAGCTCCTTGTGCAGACGGCTGATCTCCATCCGCGTCTGCGTGCGCAGCTTCGCGTCCAGATTGGATAACGGCTCATCCATCAGGAACACCTGAGGCTCGCGGACAAGCGCGCGCCCGAGAGCGACGCGCTGCTTCTGACCGCCGGATAGCTGGCTCGGCTTCTTCGTCAGGAAGTGGGCGATTTCCAGCATCTTCGCTGTCCGGTTCACGCGCAGCTCGATCTCGCTCTTAGCTACCTTATGAAGCTGAAGGCCCAGCGCCATATTTTCGAAGACGGTCAGATTCGGATACAGCGCATAGTTTTGGAACACCATGGCGATATCGCGATTTTTCGGCGAGACGAAATTCATCAGCCTTCCGTCTATGTAGATATCGCCTTCGGACACCTCCTCCAGCCCCGCGAGCATGCGCAAGGTCGTCGATTTGCCGCACCCGGACGGGCCGACCATGACCAGGAACTCCCCGTCCGCGACGTCCAGATGAAAATCGTTAACCGCCGGATCCGGCTCTCCTTTGTAATATTTGTACACGTGATCGAACGTTACGTTCCCCATTTCATCTTACCCCCGCGAGCAAAATATGTTGAAAACGTTTCAAGTACGTGAAATAATGATAACAAATAAAGATCGGATCGTAAACAGATATGCCCATCATTTTATTTCGTATGTGAATTATATTCCTTGACATGAAAATGTTCCATGTTACAATCTAAGCATGGTAGCCCTTTCAAGGATCAAGCCGCCGCACGGCTCTGTGCGCAAACAAGAGCTTCATTATTATCCTATTCAGGGAGTGTCCGCCGATGAAAGTGAGGAAAAGGTTAGTCCGGAGTTATCGCATGGCCAGCTTGATTGCGGTAATCGCATTGCTGCCTCTGCTTGCCGCATGTTCGGGCGGAGGCTCGGAGGGAACGCCCTCATCGTCCGCCTCCAGTCCGCCGCCAAGCGCGTCGAAGCCGTCAAGCGAGACGCCTGCAGCGGAGCGAGACCCCGTTACTTTAACCGTGCTGGCTTGGTTTATCGGACCGAACCAAGCTCTATTCGACAAGTTCCATGAAATGTATCCGTGGATCACAATCGAAGCGAATACGAATATCGATAAAGCGGTCGTCAACAACGTGATCGCCGGAGAGAAGGCGGATTTCGTCTTCCTCGACGCTGGTCTGTCGCAGTGGCTGTCGGGCGATCTGCTGGAGGAGCTGTCTCCCTATATCGAGAAGGATCCTCGGATCCAAGGAACCGTTATGCCGGACGGCTTCCTGGAGGCGTTCCGAACCGGCGGCAAGCAATGGGTGCTTCCTTATTCCGACATTCCGATGTGGGTTGTCGTCAACAAGGAGATGCTTCATAAATACGGCTTAGAGATGCCCGGCAACGACTGGACCTACGACGATTTTCTCGAGCTGGCCAAGCAAGCGACGGACTCCGCCGCCAACGATTGGGGCATTAGCGGAATGGTCGACGAATTTACGAATATGCTGGCCATGGCCAACGGCAGCGCGCCGAACTACCGCTATATGAATGAGGACAGAAGCTTAAGCCTTGCGAATACGCCGGCCGTACTGGAGGACTTGAAGTGGTCCCAGGAGTTGACGACGAAATGGCACGTGCGGCCAAGCGATCTCGAACGAGAAAAGCTCGGCATGCAGGGAGATCCCGTCGAAGTGTTCCTGCAGGGCAACTCGCTGTTTACGCTCGGAGCCGATTGGAACCTGGAGACGCTCAAGAAGGCCGATTTCGAATGGGATGTGCTGCCGATGCCCGTTGGCAAAGCCAAGCAAGCAACCATTCACCAGACCGGGCTGATCGCCATTCCGAAAGCGTCCAAATATAAGGAAGAAGCTTTCCTGTATCTCAGCTTCCTCTTCAGCAAAGAAGCGCAAAAGGTCATGATCGAGAACGGAAGCGGCGCTTGGGTGCAGGATCAGGAGCTCCACGACTACTATGCTCAGGTTCCTGTATGGCAGGGCAAAAATATCGACGCCGTTCGCCGCAGCTCCGAAATTTGCTGTTATTCGCCCGATCCGAGCATCGCGGACCTTGTGACGTTGGTCGACACCGTCAATGGACCGATCGCCGGCATGATTACGAAGGGCGGAGATTTCAGCAGCAGAATTCCCGCCGTGGAAGCCTACAATCTGAAAGCGGCGGAAACCAGAAAAGCGCTTGGCTGGTAAAATATCGGGGGAGGAACGGCTCTGTTGAATACGAATTTGAAGTATGGGATGGACGAAGCTCCCTTCTCTCCCTCTACGCCGACGGATTCGCTTCTGTTCGTGTCCGGGCAGGGAGCGATCGATCCGCTAACCGGGAAAATCGCCGCGGACGGCCTGGAAAGCCAGACGTCGATGACCGTTCGGAACGTCGAAGACATATTGGCGCAATCCGGACTGACGCTTCACGACGTCGTGAAAGTGAATATTTATTTGAAAAATAGGGCGGACTACGAAACCTTTAATCGCGTATACGCCCGTCTCTTCCCGCAGCCTTATCCGGCGCGCACGCTCGTCTATTGCGATCTCAACTTCGACCTGCTCGTCGAGATCGACGTCGTCGCCAGATTGCGCAGCAGCTCGGAATAAGCGCTTCAAGTTGCTATAAAAGATCATCGATGCTAAAGATGCAATGGGTATATGCCTCCCTCCGCTGCTATACGCTTCAGAAACCTGAATGGTTTAACCCGTGATAAGGTGATTTCAGAAGCGTATGAGGCAGTCTCCGGAGGCATATACCCCTTTCTTTATATCCCGATTATCTCAAGCAACTCTGCTATCGATCAGCCCTCTCTCCCTCGGTTCGGAGATATGTGCAGCTCTGCGATCTCTCGCTCATTTAAGGGCCCGGTTGAATACGGCCAGACCGCTGAGCTGTCCGGCGTAAAAGTTGCCCATCTCGCCTGAACAATCCACTGCGCCCACAGTGAAAACTGCGCCTGTCGCCACTCCGTCGAACAACGGCCGAATGACTTCCGATGAGCGCCGCTTTTGTTCCCGTCTCCGTCATAGCCGATTGCGCGCCTCTCTTTCTCCACTTTCCATCGTTTCGTAGACGTTGATGAGCCATGCGGTCGCGCTGCGTACGATCGCCTCGACGTACCTCTCCCCCCGCTCTTTAGTCGCCCGCGCCGGAGCATCGGTGTAGCCGTCCACTCCGGTCAATTCGCCATGGCGGCCGATAAAAGCGCCCGGCGGGCCGGAATTGATCCAGGCCCGCTGCTCATGCTCTGCCGTCAGCCGACCGGAGTCGACCAGCTCTTCGCGCAGCGCCAGCACCGCCGAAGTCTCAAAGCCGCCCGCATGTCCCGGAACCATGCCGACCTCCTCGGCGTATTCCTTGCGCAGCTCTTCCCTGGACAAGCTCCAATAGGAAGCGGAAGCCGTCCACACCGGATGCTTCACCGCAAGATCGCTGGCCGTCTGATGCATGATCGGCTCGTTGCCGCCGTGTCCGTTCAGGAACGCGATTTTACGAAACCCGTCCGCCACAAGACTTTCCCCGATATCCCGCAGCATGTGCAAATAGGTAGCGGAGGAGAACGATAGCGTTCCCCCGAACCTTAAGTGATGATCCGAACAGCCGATCGTCAACAGCGGACAGAGCAGCACCGGAACCGTCCGCGACGCCCGCTCCGCGGCGCGAACCGCCACCGCTTCCGTAATCAGACTGTCCGTATAAACGGGAAGATGCGGGCCGTGCTGCTCCGTCGCGGCCAGCGCCACGACGACCAGACTGCCCGCTTCGGCTTTTCGTTTAAGCTGCTCGCGCGTATGCTCATGAAATAAATATGAGTTCATTGTCAGCATCCTCCATTTAATGAAATCCTCCGTCTACCTTGTAGCTCGCCCCCGTAACGTAGGAGGATGCGTTAGACAGCAGAAAGGCGGCGACCTCGTTGATTTCGTCCGCGCTTGCGCTGCGTCCAAGCCAGGCGCTCTGCTTGATCGCCGCCCGCTGCTGCTCGGATTGCCGCGCTACCGACTCCTTCGTATCGAAATCTCCCGGCACGAGCACGTTGGCCCGAATGCCGTACTCCGCATAATCGGCGGCAATAACGCGAGTCATATGATCGACGCCCGCCTTCGCCGCCCCATAGGCAAGACAGCCTTTGGAGACAATTTGTCCCAAGATTGACGAGGTGTTAACGATGGAGCCTCCGCCCGAGCGGATCAACAGCGGAATCGCATACTTATTCAATAGGAACGTGCTCGTCAACGTGCCTCTGATCGCATGCTCCCACTCTTCCAGCGACATCTCGGCCGCCGGCTTCCAACCGCTTGTAAATACGTTATGATAAGTTCCGTCCAGGCGGCCGAAGACGCGATCCACATCGGCAATAGCCGCCTTAACCTCTCCCTCGTCGCACATATCCGCCTGCCGGAGCTTCAGCCGGCTCTCTCCGTACCGCTCTTGCAACTTCGCGATTTCGGGATAAAGGTCCGGCGAAGCGAGATCGCAGCCGTACACCGCCGCGCCGCGCTCAAGGAACATTGCTGCGGCCGAGCGGCCGAGCGTCCCCAGACAGCCCGTAATCAGAATCACCTTATTTTGCAGCATGTTCATTCGGTTCATCTTCCTGCCTCTCGTTCGGATTGTCGGAATCGGGCGGATAACAGCGAACTTCATAGATCGCGGCGGACGGATCGCCATTCGTCGCTAGCACGACGACGCGCAGGCGATCGGACGAGAGTGGCTCCGCGAACGGTACAACGAGCCTGCGCCGGTAGTTGTCGTTCACTACCGCAATACGTTCCCAGACACCGTCGACATAAGCTTCGACGGCCAGCTCCTTCGGGCATTGCGGATCCCGATACAGCGCGGGATACTGCATATAACCGCGCAGCAGGTGACCGGGCAAAGTCAGCTCGACCGAACCGATTGCGACCGGCTGCGGCCACCGCAGCTCCAGCCATTGAGGCAGCGGCCCGGCCGGATCGGAGCGCCACAGATTCGTATAGCGGTGCGGCCTGGTCACGCCGCTGAGCACGTTGCTTGCCTCATAGCAGCTCTGCGGCGGCTCGACCTTCAGGCTCATCATGACGCCATTGCCGAGCTTGCGCATCTTGCCTTCGCCGATCTCGTAGGCGCTCACATGTCCCGGCTCAAGCGAAGAAGCCGCATGCCAGCCGACATGCGGATTCGCGAGCAAATCCAGCCTCGCGTAGCGGCCGCGATACTTCCGCACGTCCACTTGCACCGGCCACTCGATCCATCGCTCCGTGCCGGGCGGAACGATCAAGGCGGCCGAAGCGAGAGGCTCGCACGGAACGGCCCGATAGTCCCACAGATCGTCTACGGCATAAAGCCGGACTTCGACCTGCTGCGGAGCGCCGGAGTCGTTGCTTAGGCTAACGGCCAGCGTATCGAGACGGTCCGCTCCGATCGCGATCCATTGTCCGCGCCTTGCCGTCAACTTATCCGCCGGACCCGGAGCAGGCTCGACAGGAGCAAGCGCCGCCTCGCTGCTCGCGCTTGCGGTCGCCAGCCGGGCCAGATCGCGCGGATCCTCGTTTTTCGCGTTTAGGAGAAAGCAGCCGTCGCGAAGCAGCGCCTGCTGCACCTTAACGACGACTTCACTCTCCGGAACCTCTCGGACGCGTATTCCCTGTCGCAGGGCGATCGCCGCGGCCGTGCCGGCCGCTTGGCCCATCAGGGCGGTCGTCCCCATCACCCGCACCGTGCCTAGCGCGGCATGGGTTACGCTGACGTTGCGTCCGGCCATCATCAGATTGTTCATATCCTTGGCGATCAGAATGCGCAGCGGAATGCCGAAGGGGCCGACATAGCTTTTCGTCATATAAGGCTGATTGCCCGGTTCCTCCACCGCGGACCTCTCGCTTACTTCCGCCAGCAGACCGCCCGGCTCGTGCAGGTCGATAAACCAGCCCCCGAAAGCCACCTCGTCGGGAAACGCCGTCCGCCGCAACGGGTCGTGCTCGGTCATCCAATATTCGCCAACGATCCGGCGGCTCTCCCGCTTGCCCGGCACTTGGCCGATCCAGTCCAGCGCATAGTTCCGCGCTTCCTCGCGGACGACGGGATCGCGATTTTTAATATAGTCCCAGATGCCAAGCGCATGGCGGGTCAACTCGTGACGCAGCGTTTCATTGTCGTGGATCGTATGCCACGGCACCGACAGCTCCAGCCACCAGAAGCCGCTGTAGGGATTAACGCCGCGGCCCCGCTTCCAGAAGAAGTCGGGGTCGTCGTAACGGACGGCCCATTCCGGAGCGACGAACGGCACCGGACGGCCGACGTCCTTCGCCTTAATATGGATCGAGCTGCCCATCACCGCATCGCTCGCTTGCTCGGGGGCGTGCGGCTCGCCGAACTCGTCTCTTCCTTCCGTCCCGTAGCGCCACGAACAGCCGGCCAGCGCAGCAACGACGCCGTCTCCGGTACAATCGATAAACGTCTCCGCGCTTAAACGAAGCTCGGTTTCGGCATTGGCAACGCGCGCGACGACCGAATCCACCGTCCGCTCGTCGCGCATGACGACTTCGGTGACGGATGAGTTCAATTTGAATGTCAGGCCCGGGGTAGATACGGCCATATTGTACATGACCATATCCCAGACGCTGTTGATATAGCCGTTATCGAACACCGGGCTTTCATGATTCACCGCCCGCTCCTCGATCAGCAGCTCGGAGATGATTCCCGTCTCGCGCGCATAGGCGTGAAAGCTTGCCGCCCCTTGCGGAGGCACCCGTATCTCCGAAGAACTATTGCCTCCGAACACGGGTCGATCCTGAACGAGACATACTTGCGCTCCATGCCTTGCCGCGGCCACCGCCGCGCAAAAGCCGGCCAGACCGCCTCCGCACACGACGATGTCGTAACGCTCCTCGACGATGCGCGGACCTGCGCCCTGCCTCTGTCCTGCATTCACCTGCAACACCCCTTTTTAAGGAAATAAGACGCCCCGATATCGAATAACGCAGCCGTATAGCTCCGCAGAGCCGACGTACAGCGTATCGTCGCTCGGCTCGTGAGCAAGGCGAGAGATATGATGGATGCAACCGAACTCGGATGGAAGACCGCTCAGCTCCCGATTGTCCTTGATCATACGCGGCCTGCCCAGATCGACGAAGCCGCCTTCGCGAGAGTAATGGAACACGTGGCCCGCCTCTTGCTCCCCGCCATAGACCCCGATCGCTTCGTCTTCCCCGATGCGGACGAAGTCGCGAAGCTGTCCGTTGGCGTACAATCTGCCGTACACCTTACGCTGTCGCAAGTCGGGCGTCAGCGTAAACAGCAGACCGTCCATCGTGCCTGCAACGACGGTTCCATCGGCCAGCACCGTTCCGCCCGTCAGCAGCGCTTTGAACATCCGTCCGCGAATCGACGCCGCCTTCACGGCCAACGTTTCCGCTCTCTCAGCCGTAAGCGAATAGACGAGCACATCGTCATTCTCGCCGCTCAGCAGCAGCCGCTCCTCATCCAGCGGGAGAACTATCCCGTCGCATGGTTCGACCCGCAGCCCCTTAAGCCTGCGGAAGAGCCCCTCCCCGGAGCCAACGTAGACAGCCCCCTCCTCATCGCTGCCCAGCAGCCTTCCGTCCGCCGTCGCAGCATGAAGCCGCATAAGCTTAACCTCCGTCGAAGCCGGCGACGCCCATATTTCCGCTTTGCCTTCAATCGGATCGGCCAGCAAAATGCAGCCGTCCGTCGTCAGAACGGCGACTCTGCTTGCTCCGAATGGGATACAGCTCGCCGGACCGCCCTCTTCATAAAGGCTGACGATGCGCGAGGGGCGATCTTCGTCAAACCCGGACTCGGTCGCAATGACGCTGCCCCGACCCCCTACTGTATACAGCTTGCCGCCGGAGACGCACAAATGCCGGACCGCCGTATCCTTCCAGTCCATCGTCTGATGCAGAGGCAGCGTGCTGGTGTCCCTCGCCTCGATGTGCATGAAGGCGGCACTGCCTAAGCCGTTGTAGTCCGGTTCGTAATACGGCCTAAGCGCCGCATTCGGAGCATCTTCACCAGGCGGTTCCAGCTTGCCGACGTCGACGGCGAGAATATAAGGAGAAAACTCTCCGCACACGTCGACCATATGCAGCAACCCGTTATCGTCGAAAATCATCTCGCAAACATACTGCGAATCTTTGCCGCTCCAAGTGATCAATCCGAGATTTTCAGGCCGCCCGCCTCCGAGCAGATCCCAGCGAACGAGCCGGATCGGGCAATATTCGTCGTGCGTCTTCAGCCCGTAATAGAGCACAAAGCGCTCGTCCGCGGCGAAGCCCCCGATGCCGTAGCCGTTCACGGACGGCACGTCGGCGGGCAGAATCGAGCCGTGGCGGATCGCCTCCATCGTCTCCGGATCCAGCTCGATGATCTCCCCGTCCATGTTGCCGACGAGCAGCAGCGTATTTCGCGGCGTATGCAGCGCGAAAATAAACTGCCGCCGATGCTTCGTGCCGCTCGGTGGAAGAAAGCGCAGCTTCAAATCCTCAATCTCGTCCTTCTCGGGGTCGTACCTCCAGAAGCCGCCTGAATAGGAGCTGCCGTACAGTCGGCCTTTCGCATCCTTCACCAGACGGCAGGAGGAGAACTCCGACACCTTGCCGTAATCTCTGACCTCGTTCGTCTCCAGGTCGATTCGATAGAAATGGCCTCGCATGTAGCCGAGAAAATAATAGTATCGCGGATCGCTGCCTAGCATGCCCCCGTAGATACTCTCGCGCGGCACGGGAATGCCCTTGATCTCCGCCGCGTTCGTGTCCGGATTGACGAGCATGAGAATCGAGCCGGGATAGCCCTCCCATGGATGCTCATAGTGCTGTTCGAACATCCACTGCCGATGGCCGGGCGCCGGGGCCGTGTTATGCGTTGCCATAATAAGCCGTCCGTCCGGCATAAAATCGATGCTTGTATGTATTTTGCTGGGTGGCATCTGCCGAGCGTCGACGATCCAGATTTTCGCCACATCGAAAATGAGACGAAGCTCGCCCGTAGCCGGGTAATATTCGTATAGCAGAGCGGTCAGCGGCTTCTCGTTCTCCCCGCATACGCTGACATAGAAGCGGCCGTCCGGAGCGCGTACGAAGTCCCACACCGCGTTATGCCCTCCCTCGTTAGGCAGCTGCGTAAAACGCGCAAACCGCTCCGGTATGCCGGCAAGCAAATTCGTCTTCACCGTCTCTTCCTCCCTAAGCGCTATTCGTAGACCATATGAAGCCACGGCGTTTCCACCCTCTTCCGGGCGAACAAGGAATCCATTGCGGCGCAGATCATCCCGGTCGTCAGCAGCGTCCGTTCGGACGGAAACGGCTCTCTTCCATTAATAATAAACGCCTCGATCATGCGAGTAAGCCGTTCGAAATGGGCGAATGGCCGATCCAGATCGCTGTCGCACAGCGCTGCCGTCACCCGCTCCCCGTCGTGACGGAAGGCGAAGCTCCACTGCTCGACCAGCCGCTGGAACTGCACGATCCAGCCCTTCGTTCCGTCCGCATATTCGATCGCAAACAATGCCGGAGTCGGCTCAAGCTCTCTGGGATGCGCCTCGGGCAGTCCCGGGATCGCGCGCAGCGCCTGCAGCATCAAATCCTCCGGCCATTCGCCTCGATCCATCGCCGCCCAAACCTCAGCTTCCGTTCCCCGCAGCAGACGGATCGCGCTAACGCCGGTTTCGCCGCCCTTTCTTCGTTCGGTAAGCGATTGCAAAACCTCCATCGCATGAATGCCGTAGCCTTCCAATCCGCCCGAGCTGATGACAATTGCCTCTCTTAACGAATGCAGCCGCTGCGGCTCAAAATTCGGAACGTAATCGCAATGCGGAATGGACGAGCCTCCCATGAAAGGGATGCCTCTGGCTTTCATCTGTTCATACATCCATACGGCATCGTCATAATCGCAGGCCAGATGCTTGTCGGAGAAAATCGGAACAGCCAAATCCAATTCGTCCAGAGCTGCCAGCGTCTCCTCCAAAAACCTTCTGCGCGGATACATCATCTGCTCCTTCTCGTTCACCGGATAATCGCCGTGCTCGCCGATGATGACGACTCCGTCGATCGATTCCGAACAATGGTCGGCCCTAATGGCATCGCGGATCGTCGCGCAGATCGGGATACCCCGACGCGCCGCCTCATCGCGGCTCATGTCGTTGGCCGGAACCTGGTCGGTATAGAGACTGACGACCTGGACGCGGGGCCGATAGCCCAAACCTCCGAGCAATCTGCCGACAATAACCTCCGCATGGGAGTTGTGCCTGTACTCGGTGACGATCGCCGCCACCCGTTTCCTGAAGCTGCCGCTCACCTTCAGCCCTCCTGATCGCCGACACTCGGAAAACCATCGGCTAGCCGTTAAGTGAATTTTATCGTCGATCTACCGTCCAGTCAACGAATATTTCATATATGTGTAATTGTTTTTATATAACGATTGTTTTCGAGAGGGAAATGTACGAGGAATACGCATTTCATTCATATGCATGAAATCAAATAAAGCAAACGGGGATCGGACAAGCCGTATCCCCGCCTTCTTATTTCATCCGTTTGATCCCGACGATACCGAGAATGAGGCCGGCGAACCCGGCTACAGACAAGATGATTTTCAGCCACAGCAGCGGAAGTGCGATAGAAAATCCCAGGCATAGCAGCCCGGTAACGAGAAATAGGACGGGGGCGTTGGAACGATTGTTCAATGCGATTGCTCCTTTTCGTGTTGCGCATGTTAGTTTTGAATCCATTATATCATTTCAATCCCGCGGCCAAACAAAAAAAGCCCCGCAATTTTCGGATGAAAATGCGAGACTTCTTTATTCAGATTACGATAACAACGTTGCCTTTCTTGCGCCCGGTATCCACGTAACGATGAGCCTCGGCGGTTTGCTCCAGCGGATAGCGCCGATCAATAACGGGCTTGAGAGTCCCGGCCTCGCACAGCTCGCGCAGGAAAGCGAGATTTTCTTTGTTCTGCATTAAGCCCCCCGTGACGAACATGGCTTTGCGTCCGCCGAATACGGCCGTTCTCAGCATGTTGAACAAGATGGACCCGGACAGTACCGTGGATAGATAGATGCCCTGCTAACCGCAGTCGACCATAGTATACCTGCTGGACAAGGAGGCTGTGTAGCTACTTAAGTATCGTTACCGGCTTTTTTTCTATAGCAGCCCCAGCTCGCGTCCGCGGGCAACCGCCTCGGTACGTCTGCTCACCTGCAGTTTGTCGAAAATGTTGCGATTGTGCCCTTTCACACTGCTGAGCGCGAGAAACAGCCGCTCGCCAATCTCCTGGTTCGAGAGCCCCTGCGCCACAAGCCGGAGCACCTCCAGCTCCCGCTCGCTGAGCGGCTCAATCAGCGGCTGAGTATGCGGGATAGCGGTCCCGAACGCCGCCAGCAGCTTGGCAACATAAGCTCGTTTGATTCCTCGCTCATGCGCTATAGACAGCAGACGCTTCATCGGTTCGCCCTCGTCGATGAAAATCCGTATGAACCCGCCCGGTTCGGCCATCGCCAATGCGACTCGAAGCAGTTCAGCCGCCTGCTTCTCGTCGCCTGCCGCATGCCGCACGAGCGCCTCGACGATCAAAGCGCTTAGCTCCGTCGTCTTAATGTCGCCCTCAGGCACGACGATAACCGGAGAGATCTTGGACAGCTTCTCGAAATCTTGAGGATCGTAGGTAATGATCAAATCGGGATCGTACTTCATCAGCTCTAAACTGCCCTGCCAGAGCAATTTACGAGCTTCTTATTCACGATCCGCAATCTATACGCTGTATTTGCCGGTATCCTCGATGCTCAGACGGATTTCGATGCGGCCCAGCGACTTCGGCGTGAGCGGGAATCCGGCCCGATCGCTGCGGGCCGTCCGCCACTCCCGATTGGAGCGGCGGTAGGAGGCTTGCTCCAGATTGTAGACGTCAGCCCGCTGCTTCAGGGCGGCTTCGTAGGTTTGCCGGATCTCCTGCCGAATCAGCTCAATAGTCCGCTCCTTCATATACGCAATGGAGACGGGCTCGATCAATTGCGTGACGCCGGCCTTCAGCTTCAACCGGACATCGAATACCAGACTCCCTTCATCCGTTCTGACCGTAATCCGGATGCTCGGCCGTCCCACCCTCAGAACGGCGACGGCCTCTTTTCCCTTCGTAACGACAACGGAGCTTCTCGCGGTTTCCCGCTCCATCCAGCGCACTCCGTTTAACACGCCGGAGGGAAGGAAAACAGCAGGACGATCGTTGGCAGTTACTAAGACGCCTCCGTATACTAGAGCGGGGTTCTGCTGGGCTTTCTTGCTCCAGCGCCCCTGCTCCAGCGACAGCACCGGAACGAGCACGGACGAGCCGGGATCGGAATATTGCCGAATGAACTGCTGCAGATTAATCGGTCTGATGTGAGACGATTGCTCGTAATTGGACGTCGGGTTGTGCAGGAACGAATCGAGAGGAGACGAACTGAACAGCGGAACTTGAGAGAATACGTCCTTGATCGGCACGTTTGTCCCGAATACCCACATCCGGTATCTCGTTTCCCGATAACGGTTCAACAGATCGAGCGCCGGGTCGACGCCTTTTTGAATCATCCGCTCGCTGAACACAATTGCGCCGATCTCGCCCCAGAACAGCCGTTTCTCCGACATACGATACAAATCCTCTACCGCCGAGTCAAGCGTCTTGCCTTTGCCCATCCCTACCCAGGCGGGCTGTACGCCGCCGGTGCTCGGATTTTCACTCTTGGAGATCGAATTAAAATCGATCATCTGCACGTAAACGCGATAAATCTGGTTCTCGTAATCGAAGCCGATCGCGAACACATAGTTCATATCGCGCACATGCTTGACATCCCAGCAACCGGTCGTAATCGTCAGTAGCACCAGCAAGGATGCGCCCGCTGCAAGGCGAATTCTCACGTCTCTCTCCCTCCTCGAACGATCGGCTCATCTTCGCCCACCGTCTTCGGCAAGCGTCTAAATTTACTCAACCGCGACTGAAGCAGTGCCGGAACAAGCTCCCTTAACTTAAGCGGAGAAAGCGGGGTCAAATACGGCATGCCAAACGACTCGAGCCGAGAAATATACAGCAGAATGATCAGCGTTGCGAACAAAAAACCATAAATACCGAAGATCGAAGATAACGCCAGCACGAACAACCGCAAGATCGTCACATTGCTGCTCAAGGGCACATTGACCAACACAAAGGTCGAAATGGTCGTGATCGCCGCGATGACGACCAGCGTTGGCGAAGCTAGACCCGAGCGGATGGCAGCATCTCCGATGATCAATCCGCCCACGACGGCCAACGTCTGTCCGATTCCCTTCGGCAGCCTCGCTCCTGCTTCGCGTAAAATTTCGAACAGTGCAATGATGCAGAAAGCCTCCATCGGCACAGTTAGCGGAATTCCTTGACGGGAGACGACCACGGTCGCCAGCATGCTGAACGGGAGCTGCTCCTGATGAAAGTTAATCAGCGCGATCCAGAGACCGATCAACAGAACGCTTACGATAAAGGCGGCCAGGCGAACGATTCGCTCAAGCGCAACATGGATAAACGGCGAATTGGCATCCTCGGGCGATTTCAGCAGCATGAAAAAGTTAACCGGCATTATAAGCGCGTTCGGAGCCCCGTCCATGATAATAACGACCCGCCCCCGCAGCAGACAATCCGCCGCAAAATCGGGCCGGCCGGTATAATCGACCAACGGAAACAAGGAGCTGGGATCGTCCGACAGTAACTGCTCCAGCTGCGCGCAGCTGATCAGAGTATCGAGGTCCAACCCGTTTATTCGCTCTCTAACACTCGCGACTACCGAATCTCTGGCCTTTCCCTTAATATAAAACAAACCAACCCGAGTCTGGCTTAGTCGGCCCGCCACGAACGTTTCGTAATGAAGGGAGCGCGTGCGCAGCCGTTTGCGAATCAGGGCGGCATTGGCCGTAATGTCCTCGATCATGCTGTCCTTAGGGCCGCGGATGGACGTTTCCGTATTGCTCTCGTCGGGCTTGCGCTGCGGCAGGTCAGCAAGACTCCAGCAGTATAGCCCCCGATCCTCCCGCACATAACAAAGCACGCTGCCGGAAAACGTCAGATTAACAAGCTCCTGCTCCGTCGGACGCTCCAGCCTCTCCATCAGAAAAACCGGCAAAGCCGGCAGACCGGTTGCCTGTCGATCGCATGCTTCCAGCATACGCCGCAAATCCGAATCGTCGATCATGCCCTCGCAGTAAAACAACGCAATATCCGCTTCGTCACTGCGTTCCCGGCCATACGCATAGAAGAGGCGATTGCGCACATCGCCGCACCCGGAGAATAAGTCCCGAAGCCTCTCGGCGGTAAATACCGCATAAGCGCGTTCATTAGACACTGCGTTCCACTCCATTCCTTGCCCGAAGTCCGACCAATATCGCGAGGAGAATCAGCAAGCCGATCCAGAGCGTAACCGATACCGGCATATAGTAGCGCATTAGCAATTGCCGCCATGTATGATCGGAAACCGGGAGCAGAGCGGGCACGAGCGTACTCGTGCAGACGATCGCCAGCACCTTCGAACGGCGCCGCTCCTGGCCCGCGCTTAGCAGTTGGCCGACGATAAACATAAAAGTGGACAGACGGAGCATCGTGCCGATATACCATTGGAAGACGGACCAAATATCTGTGCGTTCGAAAAATTTATCGATGCGAACCAAACGCCATTCCTCATAAAGCGTATACAACTGCTTGGATGCCTCCGTCGGTCCGAAAGTTGCGATTGCCTGGATCGTCAGCGCGAGCATAAAGAAAACGAGATACGCCGCATTTGCCCATAAAGGCCATTGCTTGAGCGGCGCGCGAATATAGTGCTGCAGCAAAAGCACGACGGAGATTTCCGACAGAGTCGACAAAGCCATCAGACCGGCGTTCGCAGCCGGCCGAAGCCCGTGCTCCAGCACGGGAGTCAAGTAGGAGAACTCGGCATTCGGAACATTGGCCGCTACGACAAACAGGTTCATGACAATCAGCAGGGGCAGCAGCGCTCCCGCGGTCAGTGCGATCGTCCTCAGCCCCGATTTGGCGGCAATAAAAGCAAAGGTCAAATACAGCAATGCGATAAAAAACGGCGGCGTGAGCGGCAAATAGACGGATTTGGCCCAGTTGACCGACTCCTTGAGCACAACCACGCATACGAACCAGATCTGGAGGACTGCCGGAACGACAAGGAGCAGAGCAATTCCTTTGCCGTATCGGTCGCGAATCCAGAAATACAGATTTTGATTGCCCGTTTTTTTCATCACAAAATAAATGAGAGGAACGATCGCAAGACAACAAGCCGCGGCCATTAAAACCCCGATCCATGCATCTCTCTGTCCTTCCCTCATCAGCGGGGACAAAATAATGATGTGACTGGTCACGCCGAGCGACAGCGCAATCAGCATAAACGCCTGAATCCAGCTTACGCTATTTCGATGACTCGACACGTTTGAACTTCCCTCCATTTTCCACTTATTAGTGATAGATTGTCCCCTACTGCCGCAACCTATTCACTTGCGATGTTGCCCTCGAAGCTTGAGGGAAAATTAACGACTTTTGGGGACTGCAATAGAAACAACCCCTGTGAATGCTGCTCACAGGGGTCATGCTTTATGGATTAGCACTGTTCAGTTGGAAGAGAAATCAATCCGGTGTCGTCGCAGATTCGTTGCGCCAAGCTTCCGCATTCAGCTCGTTGTTTACAGTCGCAGCGGTTGTTGCTCCCATAGCGGCTGCGGCCACGGCCTGATGCAGCCTTGAGGCCGCATCCCCGGCGCTGTAGATGCCTGGAACGCTTGTTTTCCCGAATATATCGACCTCAATCGTTCCCATCTCCGTCATCGTGCATCCTAGCGTTCGCGGCAAATCCGATCCCATAACCAGCTCTGGTTTAAAGAAGATGCCTCGACATGGAACGGACGTTCCGTCTTCGAGAACAACTTGCCGAACGATCCCTTCTTCAGAGTCAATATGGCGAATCGGCGATTCGAGCTTAGGCACTCGATGTCGCCGCAGCTCGTCTCTTTGATCGTCCGTCAGCTCGTCCGGGCCGTTCGTACAGATGACAAATCGATCCGTCCAGCCGGAAATGAGCGGCGCAAAGTGCATAAGCTCGGCTCCCTTGTTAATGATCACAAGAGGCTGATCTCTTAATTCCCAGCCGTCGCAATAGGGGCATACGAAGGCGCTCCGTCCGTAAACCGCCGCCAGACCGGGAATATCGAGCGGCCGGTCCTTCATTCCTACTGCGAACAACAGCTTTCTGCTCGTCAGTATGTTTCCTTGCGCAGTTGCTGCCTCGAAATGACCGTCCGCGCCCGAGATCGACATAACCGTATCCGCCAAGAAGGAAACCGATGGATAGGCGCCGATCTCCTCCCGCGCAATTCGCCGAAACTCGCTCGGACGGACTCCGTCGCGAGTAAGGAATCCATGAGTCTCCTGCGTCACTGCGTTACGCGGTCGTCCTTCGTCGATAACCGCTACTTTTTTCCGCGCCCTCCCCAGCACAAGCGCCGCATTTAATCCCGCCGGTCCGCCGCCGATAATCGCCACATCGAAAAATTGTTTTTCCACTCTAATTCCCTCCCTTTATGGATCTTTAATATCCACAATTAAAGTGCAAGAAGCTCATCACTTCTTGTCTGTCTGCCAAGCTCCGCACTTGTAAGCCTCATCCAGCACAAATTGGATCGTGTGCTCTCGCAAATATTGATGCATATGCCGTTCCGCGCCGTTCATCACTTTCTCGACCAAGCATCCGCTTGGCCTCGAACGCTCAGAGTCCGCACCGGCTTCTTCCTCTTCTCCTAACAGCTGATGCTGCCGCGAGCTCGAATTTGAACATTCGAACATCTGCTGTCTTCCCTCAATGACTTGAATCACGTCAAGGAAGGTGATTTGCTCCGCAGGACGCGCAAGCTCATAGCCTCCGTTCACGCCCGGTACCGCCCGCACAAGCCCGTCCTGCCTCAGCTTGGACATAATTTTGGACAAATAGCTTTCCGATACGCCGAGTATCGCGGACAGCTCCTTGATTCCGACGTTGTTCCTCAGCTCCGGACGTCCCAGATGAATCAAAGCATGCAGCGCATAATCCGTGCTTTTGGAAAATTGCATTCCCCCGTTCTCCTCCCGACCTCCATATTGTAGACCTGTGATATCCATAATAAAGGATTGATGTTTGACTTGCAAGCTGTTTTCTTCGATAGGATGAATTCCGGCCGCCCGGAGGTACGAGGATTCTGCGGAACGTTTGTCGAATTATGACGTATGGACACTCTCATATCTTTCTTCAGAAAATATAAAAGCTTATGGTTATGCGTACTGTTGTTTGGGCTACTGTTCGGTTTGCGCTGGCTGTGGTCCGGGCTGCTATTCCCCATGAACCAAACCGCCCAGGTTGCGGACGGCGTGCTCGATCTGCGGGGCCTGGACTGGGACAAAGACGGACCGCTGACGCTAAACGGAGAATGGGATTGGTATCCGGGACGGCTACTGTCTCATGAAGAGCTGAAATCGGAAGTTGTGCCGCGGCAAACGCTGTCCGTCCCCGGAAACTGGGAAACATCGCCCAGTCAGGGTGAAAACAACGCCTACGGATACGGCACCTACCGGTTGCGGATTCTTACCGATCCCCTGAAGCGTCCGGTTGCCTTCTCGATCGGCAGCGTCAAGAGCGCCTCCGAAGCTGAAATTAACGGCAAGCTGGCGGGCGGTTCCGGGACAGTTACGGCTGACCTGGAGCGATACGAGCCGCTTAACCAATCCTATACGGCGGACTACTATGAAGCGGACGTCACAGAGATTGAACTGCTGCTGCGCGTGGCCAATTATGATTCGCCGATGTCGGGCGGGATTGCGCGTCCCGTGCTATTCGGGTTTCAGTCCGACATAGCGTCAATCAGAAGCCATTCGATCGACTTCCAACTGATAACGGTGCTGATCATGCTGTTGCATGGCTTGTACGCAGGTATCGTCTATGCGCTTAAGCCGCAAAGCCGTCCTCTTCTGATCAGCGGTCTTGTCTATATCGCCGTTGGCCTTGTTGTAGCCAGCGGTCACGACAAGCTGTTGGCGACATGGCTGCCGCTCAGTTATACGTGGAGTATTAAAATACGGATACTTGCGGTGATGCTGCAAAATCATTCGGTTCTGCTTATGTATCGACAGTTCGCCGGCATTCGGAGAGTCGGCGCCGGATTTAAGACCACTACGTTCATGCTGCTGGGCCTCAGCCTCGGCACACTGTTCCTGCCGATATCGACGGTGAACCGCATGCTGGATTCAGGCGTTTATTTCCTCGCTTTCCTGATCCCGCTTGTGTGGTTCGCAGCGGCTGTGGGGAAACTCGTGTTCGGCAAAACGGAGGATAAAGATATCCATTTTATTCTGATTTCCGCCGTGTGCATTATATCCAATTTGATATGGGTTAACGAGATCGGCTTTGTGAAATCGTCGAGCGTTTACTATCCGACCGATCTGATTATTGCCGTTATCGCGTTCTCCGTGTATTGGTTCAAAAAATATATCCGCAACTCCAATGAAGTGGAGCGGCTATACGAACAGTTAAAAGTCGCCGACAGAATGAAGGATCAATTCCTGGCGAATACTTCGCATGAACTGAGAACGCCTCTGCATGGCATTATGAATTTGTCGAACAGCGTCTATACGCGGGAATTGGACAAGCTCGAGGAGGACAGCCGGCAAGCTTTGGAACTGGTCGGAACGGTAAGCCGGCGCATGTCCAGGCTTCTTGACGACCTGCTGGACCTGGCGCAGCTTCGGGAGCACCGCATTATCCTCCATCCCGAACCGCTCAATCTTCATGCCATCGTTCCTGGCGTTGCCGGCATGCTCAAATATATGACTGAAAATAAGCCGGTTCGGTTGCGCCTTGCGCTGGATAGCTCCTTGCCTCCCGTGTGGGCGGACGAAAAGCGGTTCGTGCAAATTCTCTATAATCTGCTGCACAATGCGTTTAAATTTACCGAGGAAGGCGAAATCGCGATATCGGCGGAATTGCTGAACGGGCAGGTCGAGATCCGGATAAGCGATACCGGTGTCGGTATGGACGAAGAAACGCTATCCAGCCTGTTCGTCCCTTATGTGCAAGGGACGAACAGCAGAAGCGACGGCAGAGGCCTCGGCCTTGGCATGACCATTAGCAAGCAGTTCGTAGAGCTGCATGGAAGCGAACTGACCGTACAATCGGAGCCGGGTCGCGGCTCAACGTTTCGCTTCCGCTTGCCTGCCGCGGACGCAGCGGCGGAGATTGCGGCAGATACGGCGGCACGACACGAAGCGGTTGCGTCGGAGGCAGCGACGGGGGTCATGCCGGTTGCACCGGCCGAATACCGCCTTCAGGACGGTGCGGCCGATGAACAGACCGCCCGATTCGCTTTGCCGGACTGGCTTCAGTCGCCGGATAGCCCGATTCGCATTCTGATTGTCGACGATGATCCGGTTAATTTGAATGTGCTTGCGGGCATTCTGTCAACAGAGCAGTATAGCGTCACCAAATCTATGTCGGGTCATAAAGCTTTGGAGCTGCTGGCGGAAGAGGATTGGGACTTGCTGATTGCGGATGTCATGATGCCGGGCATGTCGGGGTACGAGCTCACGGAGAAGATCAGGGAGCGCCGTTCCGCCTCGGAATTGCCGGTGCTGCTGTTGACGGCGCGCAGTCAACTGGCCGATATGTATACCGGCTTTCTGGTCGGGGCCAACGACTACGTGACCAAGCCTGCGGATGCAACGGAGCTGAAATACCGAATCCGCTCGCTCATCGGGTTGAAACGGTCGCTGTCGGAGCGGCTTCGGATGGAGGCAGCCTATCTGCAGGCGCAGATCAAGCCTCATTTTCTGTATAATACGATCAATTCTCTGATTTCCCTTGGCAATATGGATACGGAGAAAATGCGCGAATTCGGCAATGCCCTCACCTCCTTTTTGCGACTTAGCTACGATTATTCGAATACGAACGCAAAGGTTGCTCTGGAGCATGAGCTGGAGCTCGTGCGAGCTTACTTGTATATTGAGCAGGAGCGTTTTGGGGATAGACTGGCGGTCATTCAGGAGATCGAACCGGGCATTCTTCTGTCTCTCCCGCCGCTATTGATTCAGCCGCTGGTGGAGAATGCCGTCCGACACGGAATTTTGAAGCGGGCAAGCGGCGGTGTACTGCGACTGAGAGTGGGGCGCACAGCTAGCGGCGTGTCCGTTGAAGTGCAGGACGACGGGATCGGTATGCCTTCCGAGCTGATCGAACGGCTGCTGAACCGACCCGATCCGTCATTCCCCGGAATCGGCATTGCCAATACGAACCGCCGCCTGATCCAGACTTACGGCAAGGGGCTGTCGATCAGGAGCGTGCCGGGGGAGGGAACCGTCGTTTCCTTTACCCTCCCGCAGCAGCCGTGAGCTTTGCAAGCGCGGACAAGCTGAGATCGGTCGCGATTCCGCGTCCTTCGGTCCGCGGAAGCTTTACTGGTATGGACCCGGTGAAGAGATCGCAATCCGGCCGGCATTGCGACACTCCGTATGTCTGTATCAAATCTTATTTGATATTATCCGATTGCCCATCGACAAGGCGGGAAAAGCCGAAAAAGACGAGTCCCCTGTTCTCGCCTGGGGTAACCGCGAATTGACCATCTCCGATCCCGGCAAATCAATCCGTGTCGCACGATATGCATAAAATCCTCTGCAAAGAACCTTCAGAGGAAGCGAAGTTATTTCAAGGCGCAGTCCTTGTTTTAAGAATTGTTGGACATCATCGCAAGCAGTCGTTCAGACGAAAGCATCTCGGGCGCGCGGATGGAAGACGTTGTTGCCTATGTGCGCACGCATTATGCCGACTTTCATCCGCGGAACAGGCTTGCCTCCATGCCCGGCGTGCATCCCGATCATTTCTTCAGATTGTTCCGGAAAACAACGGGAAAAGGTTATGTTGACTTTGTCACGGAGTTTCAGCCGCAAATTTAAACAGATCGTCGGAACCGCGCCTACCGTTTATTTGAGGAAACCGATCAAGGACATGGACTGGCGGGAGCAGTTCATGACGGTGTCCGAGCTGTGTGCGAAGCCGCCAAGGCCCGTCATTGGCTCCAACGCTACGACGCTTTGATCGATGCGACCCAACAGCGCTTGACCCGTCATATTGATCCTCGCGCGACCTCCTCCAAATAAGTTGATCAGAATCGTTCATGTACAGTTCTATAAAAGATTTTATGGGATAGCCTCATTATTCTTTACTCCGACGTACAGATCGATTGGATAGGGTAGGGTAGCTCTGTTTGGACTCATTGGTCTGTTTGGACTCATTTCCCCTTCATACTTTGCACATTAACCTCATTACCCGCTTCCCGATCTCATATATTGTTTAAAATGCCTCCGGAGGTACTGTGTGGGAATGGGGAATATAATCAGCGAGATAAACGAAGAAATCCAACGACTTGCATCCAATGTCGTTCGTCAGCAGTACCCTGACGGTTCATGGCGTTATTGCTTCGAGAACGGCGTATCAATCGACGCTTATACAATAATCCTTATCCGCGTGCTGGAGGTCGAAAGCGAAGAAGCTTTGATCCGTCAGTTGCATGATCGAATACTCGGTGCGCAACACCCCGAAGGACACTGGCAATGGTACCGAGATGAGAAGAATGGGAATCTGTCGTTAACGGTTGAAGCCTATTGCGCCCTTCTCTTCTCTCGCTTCAGCCGCACTTCGGATGCTCCGCTGCAGAAAGCCGAACGTTACATCAGATCCCAAGGCGGGCTCGGCAAAACCGCCAACATTCTGACCAGATGCATGCTCGCAGCCACCGGACAAACCAAATGGCCCCTGTCTCTAACTTCCATCCCTCTAGAGATGCTTCTTCTCCCTGACTCTTTTCCGATCAATTTTTTCGAATTTTCGGGGTATTCGAGAGTCCATCTTGCTCCGATGCTGATCATGGCGCATCGACAGTATTCTGCGCGTACGGGTGACACTCCTGAATTGGACGCGATTCGTACCGAACGATCTCCGTCGGAAGCTCGGCCTTCCAGAGGGGCTCAGGAATGGCTTGACCGGCTGCAGGTCGGCGTGAGCAAGCTGATTGGAGCCCCAAAAGCTCTTCATGAATCCGCACTCGCCAAAGCCGAAAAGTTTATGCGCGATCGGATCGAAGCGGACGGAACTTTATACAGCTATGCCAGCTGCACCTTTCTCATGGTTCTCGCGTTCCTGTCTCTTGGCTATGGCAAGCGCCATCCCCTTATCACTCAAGCCGTGCGCGGACTGATCGGTATGAGCTTCCGGACCGAAGATGGAACGACGATCCAGAACTCCCCGTCGACCGTGTGGGATACCGCTCTGCTGGCATATGCACTGCAGGAAGCGGGAGCGACGGAGCAGCATCCGGAGATCCGCAAAGCATCCTCGTACTTGCTAGAGTTGCAGCATCGCAAACCGGGCGACTGGACTCGGCATAATCCCAATCCGGTTCCCGGAGGGTGGGGATTCTCGGAAACCAATAAGATCAATCCCGATGTCGACGATACGACCGCAGCCCTGCGAGCGATCCAGAAACTCGCGCGATCCGATTCAACTTATCGAGAATCGTGGAATCGCGGGCTCAACTGGGTTCTGTCCATGCAAAACCGGGACGGAGGCTGGCCCGCATTCGAAAGGAACGTGGATCAGCAGCTGCTCACCTTGGTCGCGATCGAAGGCGCCAAGTCTGCCGCCATCGATCCGTCGGAGGCCGATCTTACGGGACGAACCTTGGAATATCTGGGCAGCTTCGCAGGGCTGAACGAACGACACGGGTTCGTAAAAAAAGCGGTCGACTGGTTAAACGATCATCAGGAGGAAGACGGATCGTGGTACGGGCGATGGGGCATTTGTTATATTTACGGTACGTGGGCCGCGTTGACCGGACTAACGTCGGTCACCGATTCCCCCAAGCGGCACGATTCGATCCGTAAAGGAGCCGACTGGCTGCTGCGAATCCAGAACGACGACGGAGGCTGGGGAGAATCGTGCAGCAGCGACCGACAACGCCATTACGTCCCGTTGGGGCAGAGCACGCCCTCGCAAACCGCTTGGGCGATCGACGCGCTCGTATCCGTCTATCCGGAGCCGACGCCCGCACTAAACCAGGGAATTCGCAGGCTGATTGCGCTGCTTCACGATAACGATTGGCCGACTTCCTATCCGACAGGCGCCGGCCTCCCGGGACATTTCTATGTTCGCTATCACAGCTATAATTCGATATGGCCTCTCTTGGCGCTAAGCCATTATCGAAATAAATACGGAAAATAAAAAATCCGTGCACACACGGATTTATACGGCTTCTGTTATAGACGAAGACTGAGATATGCCAATAAGTGGGAACCTCCAGCATTTGCCCATCGGGTTATAGCTTCCAGGTAATCCGCATTGCCTATTGCGTGACTTCATTTCTCTAAGTCGATGGATTGCCAAGTTCATCCGAGTTCATCTTCCCATCGCTTATCCATCTCCACTTGCTTGCGATAGATCTTGCCGGAATCAGGGCGAACTGTGCCCGGCCGATCAAATGGCGCGTGCCCTCGGTGAGCGGGACATGCAGACTGATGAAATCCAGGGTATGGTGCGGTCGAGAGGACTCGAACCTCCACGGTATTGCTACCACTGGCACCTGAATCGCGCACGCTAAAGGGAACCAATCGGAAATCATGTCCCTTTAGCGGAACCATCAAACCGCAAAAACCCAATAAAATCAAGGGTTTTCGGCGTTTCATTCAACCTTTCCCTAGTGCCGCAAGGCATCCCGGGAATTCATCAAAAAGTGACAGAAATTGCACGTTTGAGAGAACTCGGAGAGAACGACACTCGAATCAGCCCTTCTCCACTACCATCGGCAAATTTTAGCGGTGCAAACAACAACATAATTTTTAATTTATACATCCGATAGGTCGTGTATGGCTAATTGGGTAGCTCGGCGGTCATTGCTTGAAGAGTGTAAAGATCCGTGGCTTTGCGTAACTGCCTTTCGAACGCGCAGCAAGCAAAACAAGCATTTTTGTTTATTCATTATGGTTCAAAACCGAAATGAGTGCTTGACTTATGAGGTTGGCTGGAGCACGCCAGAAAGGGATGCTCTGTTTTGTATGATTTTTCGCACACGGAACGGTCTTTTTCAGACGATGACTGGTACTTTATATGAAATGTCGTACAAATTTCCGCTTTTTTAGATATCTCTGCACGATCTTGTGTGGTTTTTCATACAACAGGCTTTGACGAACAGTTTTGGGGGCAACTTGTGTGAAAAAACCATACAGGTCAAGCACTGGTATTGAGATTGATCCTTCATTATTCATTCAAATAAGTCATGACCCGATTCTGAATCAGTTTTGCCACAGCCTCCGCTGATTTTTGCCCTTCAAAGTAAGCCGGAGCTTCCTCATAAATCATATTGAGCACCTTATCATCATCGGCAAAAAGCGTTGAAGCTTTAGCGATTAACGACTCAAAATCTTGGATGTCCTGATCGGTCACTTTGACCTTGGAGCCATTCATCAACTCAATGCTGCCTGCTTTACCCGCATTTCGAATGTCTTTCATCCATCGGTCGTAAGCGATTTTATTTATCGGAAAATTGGCGTATTGAGCTGGAATTTCAGGTGTGTACTGCATCTCCTCGGACAGAGCGAATTTGATAAAATCCCACGCTTCCTCTATGACAGATGAGTTTGCAGTGATCGCCAACGCATCCGTTGCCGCGAATGCCACTCCTTTCCTCTCCTCCGGGGCATGGGGCATCCGGTATAACTTGCCGTTTGGATACGCCGAACGAACCGTTAAGTAACTATCGAATGAAAATACGCCCGCATTCATGAAGTACATTTTCGGTTTCTCGCTGCCTCTCAGTTGTTCGGGAGGTGCGGCGATCTGACGGTCATACATCTCTTTCGTTTGCTTCAGAAGTTCAATAAACGCATCGGATTGAAAATGGGCTTGCCGCTGAGCGGTATCCACCCATCTTTTGTAATCTGCTCGGATTTGCAGCGAAAGCAAGAGTTCAGCCGGCGCCCCTCCGAATGCATACTTGTATTTTTTCTCTCCCATTAATTTTTCGGCTGCTGCAATAAAATCGTTCCAAGTCCAGCTATCATCATCGATCCGGACCCCAGCCTTTTGGATCGCATCTCCGTCGCCAACGAGCAGCGATCTTAACTGAAACGATAAAGGCATGACATATAGATTGCCGTTCGATTTGGAAGCTTCAACGATATTCTCAAACAGTTGGCTTTGGTTAAAATCCGGATCGGCCGCCATAAGTTCGCTGAGATTGACCAGCAGCCCTTTGTTAACCCAGTTCCCGGGCGACTGATAGCTAATATCGATAATATCCGGACCTTTGCCCGACAGCAGCTCTGTGTTCAGCACCATGAAGAACTTGGTGAAATCGTTAGTAGAAACGACCGTGCTATCGGAAGGCATGTAGGGCATGATTTGGATTACGACATCCGAATGCAGGGCTTCATATTTACGCTTTGCTTGCGCCACCCACCCATCATCTGTAAATGCCGAAATGACGATTGTTGTCTTACCTTCTTTCTTTGCAGTTGGTTTCCCGCTTTCAGTAACTGCAGGCGTTTGGCCGACAGGGCTCGTCTGCCCTTCAGTCGTTGTTGGCGGCTTCGCTGTCTCATTACTCCCCTTGTTGCAGGCGGCGATCGGCAACATGAAAACAAGACAAGATAGAAGCAATAGCTTATACTTCACGGATATCACTACTCCTCTTCCTTCAATTATTTATTGCAACCTGATTCGGTCGCCGTCTTGTAGCGGTTCGCTGCTCTCAACGATAATTTGAGCACTCGAAGACAAGTCGTTCGTTACTGCCGTTTCCTTCTCATTGGAATCTATGACCTGGATATATACTTTTTGAACATAAAAAGCGTTGCCTAACGGTCCCTTCTTCCTGTTCACCACATAAACATACTTACCGGTACGATCCTCGCGTATGGCATTGTTTGCCACCAGCAGCACTTCATCCACGGCATCTTTAACGACACGGATACTGACCCGTTCACCTCCTTGGATACGGTTATCCAGTATGTCAATTTGAATTTGTTTCATCACGGAGTACGCTGTACGTCCTCCTGCTTCATCCGACATTCCTGCGTTAGCCTCCAAATCTTTAATTTCAGCGATTTTGCCTGTGACGATACTCGATTCCTTATCTTTCACTGAAATCTCCATCTCCTCGCCCACCTCCAGCATAGCAGCAAGCTCTGAGGATACCGGGAAGGTAAACTGAAATCCGAAACCGGTGTCGCTGAGCAGCATGACTGACTGCCCCGGCGATGAAGGCTGATTCTCCATTACATAGATCTTGTTAACCCTCCCGTCAAATGGAGCCAGAATTGCTTTGTTATGTTCCACCTGTTCCTTCATTCTTTGCAGCTTGCGTTCTTGAATTTCGAAATCGAGTTTAAAACTTTCCAAGTTTCGTTTCGCATCGCGTATTTGCATCTCATCTCCTTCGCGATTGGCGCCGATATATTGATCTTTCAGCTTCTCCATGGCGTACTTCATTTGGGTGAGTCTTGCTTGCTCATCCTCGATGTCGCGCAATGGCTGTCCGGCATCGAATGAAATTAAGATTTGTCCCTTAGCGACGCGATCCCCCTCCTTCACATGCAGCTTGCTTACCCTCCAACCCGAATCGCCGGTCAATTGCAGTTCAACCTTGGGCAGCAGTATTCCGCTGCCTTCGATTGTATGCGTAAGCTCTCCGGCCTGCGGCTGCTCCGTAAGAACCTTGGGTAGAGTCAGCGAAGCTAACGTGTTGCTGAACAAAGTAAATCCCAGCAATATCGCAATAAAAATGCCGGACGCGATCATGATTGTTCGTCGCCTTCTCGCATCGGTAACTAACGCCATTTCTTCACTCATCGCTTCAGCTCCTATCCCTTAATTCCGGTCAACTGTATTCCTTCGATAAAATACGATTCCGCATATAAGAACAGGAGTATCATCGGGGTCATATATAGCATGGACGCAGCAAACCCTACACCGCTAGCCCCTTCGATAATCTGCGACAAGTAGAGCGATAGCGGATGCTTGGATGGATCGTCAAGAAGGATGAGCGGCTGTTCGATCATGTTCCAGTAGTCCGCAAACAGCAAAATGACCAATGCGGCAACACCCGGTTTCACCAGCGGGATAATGATTTTGATAAAAATAATGAGATGGCTTGCTCCGTCCATCTTTGCCGCCTCGATAAATGCATAAGGAATATGCAGCATAAACTGCCGCAGCAAAAACACGCCGAACGCGGCAAAAATGGCCGGAAAAATAATCGCACTCATATTGTTAAGCAGGCCAAGCCGATCCGCCACAATGTAATTGGGCACAAGCGTCACTTGAAAAGGCATCAGCATCGTTACCAGATAAACCAAAAACAAGGTGTCGCGCCCCCGAAAGATCAGCTTGGCCAACGCGTAAGCAGCAAGCGACGCGACGAGCAACTGACCCGCAATAATCGGAATAACCATAAATACCGAATTCCAGAATTTGATCAGGAATATCGGGGTTTGCACCAATACATGCGCATATTGCTCCAACGAGACCCAATCCGGAATCCATTCCAAATAAACGAATTCGCCACCTTGCCCTTCGGACGCTACAGGGGTTATCTTGCCAATCAACCCATAATTCATGGCGATCTCCCGCTCCGTCATCAAGGCATTCGTAAACGTAATGATGACCGGCAACAGCATCGCAAGCGCAAAGAACACCATTGGGATGGTTTGTATACTTTTACGCCATACACTGAATTTGAACACCTTCTCCTCCTTCTTATTCCGTAAACGCCCGGAAGCGGCGATCCATCATCAACAGCATCCAAACAAAGATCAGGATGCAGCCAACCATAACGACAGACGCTGCAGACAGCTTCTGAATATCAAGTTCCTGAAACACGTTGTTCATGTAATGTTGCATCATGTAGATGCGATCATGCGGATAACTGCCAGCGAGCAAATACGTCTCCCGGAACACTTTGAACGAATTAATGATCGACATGAAGCTGACAAAGAATATCGTTGGCATTAAGTACACCAGCGTTATTCCCGTCAATTTGCGGATCGCTCCCGCTCCTTCCAAATCTGCAGTTTCATAATAATCTTTCGGGATGCTCAGTAATCCTGCCAACAATAGAATGATGTTATACCCGAGGTTTTTCCATAAATAAATGCTTGTCACCGCTCCCAATGCCCAATCCGATTTCATCCAGTCCACCTGTTCAACGCCCAGTCGATACAACCAGCCGTTCATCGTTCCATTCCAATCGAAAATGATTTGCCAAATGAAAACGACAGAGGCGGCAGGCACCACGAGCGGCAGAACATAGGAGGTGCGCAGCCATTTCAGAAAATACACCCTCTGGTTGAGCATAATCGCAATCCATAAGGAGAGAGCTAGCATAAGAGGCACGCTGATCGCAGTAAAGACGAACGTGTTGCTTCCTGCTTTACGGAACGAAGGACTAAGAAACAGTTCTCGATAATTGTCCAAGCCGACAAAGGAGCCTTTCACAGGGCTATCCACAAATGAATAAACAACGCTTGCAATAAAGGGGACGGCATAGAAGATGGCAAAACCGATCACGCTCGGCGCGAGAAAAAATACTGCAGCAAAAGCATCCTGCCGGATGAAGCGCCGAAATCTCAACTCGGGTCCTCCTTTCCAGAAACGCCAACCGTCTTATAGACAAGTGTAACAAGACGATGTTTCGCTCCGCGGCACTTTTGTATCCAGCGATATGCCGATTTGTAACCAATTTGTAAAATCATTTTAGTACCGTAATCAGCATCCGCAGCTCTATGTTAAGATGGGGGTGAACCGCTTGTTTCCCATGAATAACGGAGGCGTCGAACATGAAAAACCATCATATTTTAATCGTTGAAGACGAGACAGCAATTGCCGAGCTGCTCGTTTATAAATTAGAGAAGGAAGGCTATAAAGCAACAAGCGCAGACACTGGTCATGAGGCAATTCAGCTTATCCATTCGAATCCCCCGGACTTGATCCTACTCGATCTTATGCTTCCCGATATGAGCGGCTTTGAGCTATGCCGCGCCGTATCTATGAAAAGCTTGAACATTCCTATTATCATGCTGACTGCAAAGTCGGACATCGTGGATAAATTACTTGGCATGGAGTTGGGAGCGGATGATTATATAACGAAACCGTTCGATATTCGCGAGGTAATCGTACGGATTAAAGCAATCTTTCGGCGAATTGAACGAGTGATCGGCTCGGATCAATCTCCGATCAGCAGCGAAGCTGTTGTTTCTGTTCATGACCGAATCGAAATAGACAAACGGCAGCGGATCGTGAGACGGAACGGGGAGAAGATTGAATTAAAAAACAAAGAGTTTAAGCTGCTATTGTTTTTCGCCGAAAATAAAAATGCCGTATATACACGTCCCGAACTGCTCGATCAGGTGTGGGGCTTTGAATATGCAGGGGATACGAGAACGGTCGATATTCATGTACAGCGGCTTCGCAAAAAGCTGGACTGCTCGGGCGAAGTATCGATCATCGAGACCGTATTCGGCGTAGGATACCGTATGCCATGAAACCCTTCAACCGTGTAACGCTGCCGATCCGCTATAAATTGCTGCTGTCGTTCACAGCCGTCATGATCGCCGGACTCCTCTCGCTGATACTCGTATCCGTCCGGATTACCGAACACAACGTATCCCGACTGATTAATCACGACATCATTCAAGTGAAGAAAACGATAGACTTATATATGAAACAATACTTTTTGACGAAAAACGAAACGCTGAATCGTGAATCGTTTCACGTTGAGGCAGACGGACTGGTAAAAGAGCTAAGTACAGCTGTAGGTGGACCAATCTCGATCTTCGATGGGCAAGGTAATGCCTTGTCTGCGTTCAATGCTGCTCTTGCCCCGTTGACGGACGATTTCTCCCAAGCTCTTGAAGGCCTTATTGCTTATTCCATCAACCATGCCGGTTCCTCCTCTTCCGTCGGCTTGTCAAGCCCTGTCGAGGCGGATGGCTCATTGATCGGTATTATTTATTTCGTCAAAGACTACTCGGAGTTGAATCATTTTACAGAAAGCTTCCTTACGACTATCAAATGGTTTGCCATTGCCATACTTGCACTTGTTTTTCTGACCGCAGTCTGGCTTTCCCGTCGGATAACAAGACCGATAGACAGATTGGCCCGAGGCGTCAAGCAGGTTTCTGAAGGCATCTACGAGACGATCCCGTTAAATAGGGATTCCGACGAGATTGATGCTTTATCGCGCGCCTTCAATCTAATGGTAGAAAAAATCGAAGAACAGATCGCCACGATTGAGAGAGAACGGGATGCACTAAAGAAAACACAGGCGATGAGCAAAACCTTTTTTGACAACGTCACACACGAGTTGAAAACGCCGCTGACAACGATTCGAGGATATGCGCAAATCATGGAGGAAAACGGCTTTACGGATAAAAAATTTTTCGATAAAGGCGTTCAGTATATCATTGAGGAGAGTAAAAGGCTGAACGACAAGGTCGTGCAAATTCTCGCCTATTCCGCTGCAGAGGCCGAAAGCATCGCTTACCATTTCAAACCGGTAGAGCTAATCGGGCTTATTCGAAGCTCCTGTGAGGATATGAGCGTCAAAGCAAGAAAGTACGGCATCACCATTCAGTATCCTTCTAAAGGTGAGTTGTATGTTCGCGGAGACCCTGTAAAGCTGCGTGAAATGCTCGTCAATGTGGTGGATAATGCGATTAAATACGGGGGTGTCGATACGGCTGTAACGGTATCGGCAGAGCGTGCCGATAACGGATCAGTCCGTATTCACGTAACGGACCAAGGTCCGGGGATACCGGAAGAACATCTGGAGCACCTGTTCGAGCCTTTCTACAGATTGGCCGGCAACAAGAAAGAGGAGGAGCGCGGCAGCGCCGGCCTGGGTCTCGCAATCGTCAAGACGATTGCGAAGCGGCATGGCGGGAAAGTGAGCGTGCGAAGCGTACCCGGTGGCGGGACCTCACTCTCAATTGAATTAGGGGGAGATCCATGTGCATAAGCTTATGGGGCACCGAAGGCTTCAATTAGCATGGCGCACGGCGGGACTGGCCTGTATGGCTGCTCTGCTTGCCGGCGTTTTTCTTGGAATCGGTGAATGGTATAAGCATAACCTGAACGAAAACAAAACCATTGTTCTCGATAAATCGTTGTTTCGGGAACAAACGAATTCTTTTTTCAGCATGGACAGCATCGTTAAGCGGCATACCTTGGAACCGATTCGAGAAGCAAAGCTGCTCGATGGCGATCAATTGCTGATAATCACCGAAAATAAACAAAAAAGAATGGCCAGCCTTTCTACCCTGGATTTGGCCACAAACCGGGTCGAATCTGTATTGCAGGAAACGAATTTGGAAAATTTGACTGTATCTCCAAACGGAACTCGGCTTGTCTTCGATGCTGTCAGAACCGACGGACGGCAGACGGTTGCGTATGATCTGAATACAAGATCGGAAATAGGCAGTTGGAACAATGGCGGAGCTTGGCCTATTTTGTTGGATGATTATCGTTATGTCGATCTGGATCAACACAATTTACGCTTCCTGAGTATTGCTCCCGATGATATTGTCTTCAGTATCTCATTAAAAGCATTAGAGCAATATAAGATCAATGCCGTACCGGGAATTCAAATAGACACCGCTCTTGTGAAGGGAATTAAACCTTCTCTGGATTCGCAGCAAGTCTATATGCAGTTCTACTTGCCTGAACATAGCAAAAGCGTTCTCCTTTCGATTAATCGCGTTAACAGAACCATGACCTGGATCGCTTCAGGCGATATCATGAATTTCGTTCCTATCGATAATGACCGAGTACTCATTTATGGACGGTTTGCTGGCGTAGAGGGTCTTTATTCGGCAGTCGGGCTAGACAAAATCACCCCGCTGTCCGAAGGCAGCTTCAATCATCTGACGTTTAATCCCACCCGTAACGCGATCTCCTACGCCAACCAGACAGAAGATGGTCGTTGGAAAGTGATAGCGGCCAAGTTGGACACAAATGGATTGTCGGACGAATTTACCGTATACAGCGACCCCGGCTATGTCCGCTCATTACAATGGAGCCCCGATGGAACGGCGCTAATCTGTATATCAGAGGGAATAAGCGGCAGTGATATATATCAGTTTCGGTTGAGTCGATCAGATTCTTAGTGCTTGAGATTAACCAAAAAGATCCTGAACTCCGTCCACAGAGACGAATTCAAGATCTTAATCATTAAAGGGATGCGGTCGAGAGGACTCGAACCTCCATGGGAGTTTAACCCACTTGGGCCTGAAACTTGATCAAGGATCCTGTGAGAATCAAGACAGGGACGCAGGGGCGAAAAATAAAGAGCAAAGCCGGCAATTTGGAAGAAAGGTTGTCCCTGCACAAAACGTCCATTCTGTCGTTTCTTTGGCGTCCCCATATTCCATTCGATAACAATCAGGCGGAACGTGATTTGCGTATGGTGAAGGTCAAACAGAAAGTCTCCGGCGCATTTCGAACGGAAGCCGGAACGCACCTTTTCGCCAGACTGCGCAGCGTCATCTCCACGTTGATGAAGCAAGGCCTCCCGGTTCTTGCCTCTCTTTCCGATGCCCTTCGCGGCAACCCCCTTCTCCAGAACCACCGGTCATGTGGAATCACGCAGTCGCCTCGATCTTCAAAGTAGAGCGGATCGCAGCCAGCATGACCTTTTTCTTTTGTCCCTCGTGAGTATCGGTAAAGAAATCTGAATTGTGAGCTATCTCTAATAGCGCCTCACAAGCTGCTCGAATGGAAATCTCATCATCTTGGGTGAAGTAATAACAGATTTGATAACATAACGATTCATGTTGTCGTAATATTGATGCTTTGACTTGCATATTCATATATGTTATTCCCCCACTACAAGGCTACTGCTAATACCATTTTGTTGTCTCACATTCCTTCACGCGCTGGTATCTGGTATAAGGGAGAGATTCGTCTGGAGCGGTTTGCCCCATCATCACTGTCCCCTTATCCGGCCTGCCTTACATGAAAAGAAGACATCATTCGCTTGCGGAAGGGTATCGTATATTCTAATTCTCCCTCCGAAGAGCATCTACAATATTTTCTTTATTTAACCTGTACATCGGCCAAATCGTTGCAACGAGAGTTGTACTTATCGCACCCGCGAGAGCGATGCTAATACTGTACCAAGGAATCATCCAGGCTGTATCCACAGCACCAGAGTAAAGAAAATGTATTCCATAATCGAGAGCTGTCCCTATGACGATTCCAACCGCGGCGGCAAATAAACCATAAAATATGCCTTCTAATATAACCATTTTCCTTATCTCACTCTGGGTCATTCCGATGGCCTTGAGTACTGCAAACTCTTTTGTACGAAGAATTAGATTAGTACTTACTGTATTCATAATGTTCAAGAAACCAATTAGCACAATGACACCGACAAAACCATAAAGCAAGATGCTGAAAGTCATTGCGTCGTTTTTGGCTTGGGCGATTTCCGCCACTCGATCAGTGTAGTTAAATCCGGCATCCTTTTCATTTAATGATTTGAGATAGTCTGTTATATGCTGGTTCGACATATCCGGGTTTGCAAGGATGAAGATTCTGGAATATGCGTCAGTCCCCATAATTTTGGAGTATACTTCCGGCGTTGTAATGAATGAAAGAACTTGACTGCTACTATATCCCTTCGACAACAAATCTTTATCGACGATTCCAGCCACTGTCACGGTTTGATATCCTTTTTGGTTTCCGTCCATGGCTCGAATTTTGATGCGATCTCCAACTTTAAACCGGGTTTGATCGATAATCAGTTGTTTGCCGCTTTTCGTAATCATACTTATTTTTTGTTGAACGATTACACCATTCTCCTGGTTTAATTTCTCCTTGTCGATCTTCCCGGCTGTCAGTTTGGACTCTAGAGCATCCAGGCCATTGTCTCCGTAGGATACGAGGAAGTTATTACTTGTTCGATACCCCTCCCCTTCAGCAACGACATATTGATCCTTACTTAATTCATAATAGTTAGGATTTATTTCATTTTTAGGGATTATTGCCGCCACTTGGTTATTGTATAATTTGTAGGCTTGTTGAACAGCATCAAGCTTGGCAATTTGCTGATACACAGTATCATCTATTCGTTTTGAAGGACCATCATAGGAAAGCGAATATGAATACTGAGCACCGGAGATCTGCGTCGCTTGCCGCATGTAATCAACCAAGCCGCTAAAGACAATAAATAAAATAATGCTAATAATCATGGAGAAGGCAGTAATCCGGAAACGTTTCTTGTTCCGTTGCAAGTTTCTGCTGGCGAATTGCCCTGCGATGCCAAACAGCTTTTTTACAAACCGGGACTTATTGACCTTCGTTATCGTTTCAACCTTCGTGTTCCCCGTACCTCTTAACGCTTCCAGAGGCGATACGCGGGCGGCTTGTTTCGCCGGTCCAATAGCGGAAAGAAATACGCTTAGCAAACCTAATATACCGGCGAAAACCAGAATCGGTATGGAAATGACCATTCTCATATCGTTTAAGTAACCTAACGTTAACAAGCTGATATTGTGGAACAATACCTTCATAAAAAGGGTTCCCGTAAGAAGCCCGATGGGTATGCCAATCAAGCTCAGCAGGGCAGCTTCTTGCATCACAACTCTGCGAATTTGGGTTGGTGTAGCTCCAATGCATCTCAACATACCGAATTGCGAAATCCTCTCCAGTACAGAAATATGAAAAGTATTATAAATCACGGCACTTGTACAAATCATAATAATCGCAATGACTGCAGCGAGTGCCAGGATTACGCTGTTGTTCACACCCTCATAAACACTTTTGCCATACAATTTAAGCAGCTCATTGTTGTACTCGATTCTTACATTTTTAATAAAGTTATCCCTATCCAGTTGCATAGCGGAACCTTGTTCGGCATCACTCAGTGCTAAAGAGGACATCAAATCTTCCGTCTTCTCTTTGATATCATTCAAAGATTTCATCTTGAAGTAAATGAAGTACTTTTTTTTGTTATCGATGGTCTTGTTATCATTGAAAGTAATTGCAGGATAAATATACCGGGAAGACCAATTCCCTGTGCTTGGCGGTTTCATCAAGCCGACCACCGTATATTGTCTTGTATATTGCGCTTGAAAGGCTTCGTCAAGGTCCCAACCAAAGTCTCCTCGTCCGTTAATTTTTCTGTCTTCACCGGTGGACGCCACCTTCCGAATTCCCAGGTCGAGCTTAATGATGTCGCCAAGCTTTGGTTTTTCGGGAAAGTAACTCAAGCTGGATGATGAAAGGACAACTTCATTCGGATTTTCCGGCAGTCTGCCAGAGTTAAGTTGTACCTGAAGCATATTCATCGCATTCATATCATACCCTTTGACATTCAAATATCGGTAAGGTGCAGCAAACGGATCTTCCTGCATCTCCTTCTCTTTTGTCTCGCGAATGATAGCATATCCTTCCCTGCTGATGACGCCGGCACTTTCCACGGTTGCATTATTTTTCACCTTCGGGACGGCTTCTCCTGAAATATAATTAATGGAAACGTGGTAATCCCCGAAATCCTGTATGGTTTGTCTGACTAACTTATTCCAATAGCTCATTCCGATTGTTCCAATGGATGTGAGTAGCGTAACTGACAAAATAATACCGAAGATCGTAAGCAGCGATCTTTTTTTCTGGCCCTTTAAATATTTTCCGGTAAGACCTGAATAGCTGTTCAACGTGCATTCACCTCATTTGGCTGTTGAAGGACGCCGTCTTCGATTGTTACGACTCGATCAGCGGTTTTGGCAATATTCAGATCATGCGTGATCATAATCAATGTCTGATGGTATTTTTTAACGGAGTACGTTAGTAAGTCCATAATCTCCTTGCTGCTTTTACTATCCAGATTTCCGGTAGGCTCATCTGCTAGAATAATGGAAGGCCTGTTGATTAAAGCACGGCCAATCGCCGTTCTTTGCTGCTGTCCGCCTGACAGTTGGGATGGAAGATGATGGCTTCGCCCGCTCAGACCTAATATCCCCATTAATTCCTGAGCAAATTTTTCATCAACCTTTTTGTTATCCAATAACATCGGCAGCTTGATATTTTCCTCCGTAGTCAAGACCGGGATAAGGTTATAGGATTGAAAAATAAATCCAATTTTTCGTCTACGGAATATAGCGAGCTCCGCTTCGTTTTTGTTATAAAGATCCGTACCATCGATGATGACCTGCCCGCTAGACGGGCGGTCCACCCCGCCTAATAGATGCATCAAGGTGCTCTTTCCCGAACCGCTTGCCCCTACGATCGCTACAAATTCTCCCTGTTGAACGGAGAAATGCACATTTCTTAAAGCTTCAACCTTCGCCTCTGCGCTTCCGTATGTTTTGCATAAATTAACGGTTTTCAGCATTTCCACCTGTTTACCTCCTAAGCTTATGTTTCACGTTTCTGTTTTTAATTATAAGCGCTGAAGCTTACGATAAAGTGAAGAGGAAGCTTACGTTTTCGCAAGCTTCCTCTTCACGCGTTGCCTTTAACGAACGAAATCTTGAATTCCGTCCCATCTCCCGGTTTACTATCAACCGTTATGATCCCGCCTTGTCCTTCAATGATGGACTTAGTTAACGACAGACCAATGCCAACACTTTGTGGCTTTGTTGCGCTTCTCCCGCTATAAAATCGTTTGAATACGTGAGGCAAGTCCTCCGGAGAAATCCCTTCTCCGTTATCGCGGATGATGACTGTAAAAAATAGTGGGTTTTCTTCTAAAACGATCACGATTTCCCCGTCTTCAGGGGTATGCTCCAGCGCATTTTTGATCAAATTAATAAAAGCTTCTGTCAGCCACTCCGCATCCGCCTGTACGAGTATCTCCTCGCCGCCGCGGATACAAATCGTCTGCCTCTTTTGTTCGGATAACAAACGCAACGAATGTATGGCAACTTCAATCTGTTCTCTTAATCGAGTCTCTTCCTTGTGAAACACAATTGCCCCCGCTTCGACGCGGGCCAGCTTCAGTAAGCTGATGATTAGCCAATCCATTCGCTCAAGTTGCTGTTGGCTCCGCTCTAGAAATTTCATTTGCATTTCTTTTTTCATATTAGGATCATTCAGCAAATTCTCATTAAAAATGATGAGGGATGCCATGGGCGTTTTAAGCTGATGCGAAATATCGGAGAGCAAATTGCGCAGAAAGCTTTTTTCTAGTTTCAGTTGTTCGAGACTGTTGTGCAGCCTTCCTGCCATCGTATTGAAGCTGCGTCCCAAGGAACCGAAGTCGCCCTCATCGTTCTCGGGCAGCGGTTTGTCGAAATGACGCTCGACGACCTCCTCTGCAGCGGCAGCCACCGACCTGATCTTGCCAAACAATTGACGATACTCCCAAAGCAATAACAACAGGAGTGGAATGATGAAAAATAAAACAAGGGCGGGCGTAATAATGGGCCATGAGATGCCAGCAAGGACGGGTTGATCATTGATGGACATCGCTTCGTTGTATCCGTATTGCGCCAATATTCTTTTGCCTTCTAAAACTTCATTTTCTTCTGCCCCTTGAGTGATGTAAGGAATGATTTCATTTTCTAATTGCGGCTCTGTGTTCAGAACATAACCAATGAGCGCAGCATTCTGATTAACGATCGCCTCGTTGATCCGTCCGACTTGGTAGTCAATAAAAACGAATACGAGCGCCGCCAACAATACTTGAAGTACAATGACTTTACCGGCGATTGATTTCCACTCTGGGTTACGAACGACATTAATCATGGATTATCGTCCTATGACGTCTGCATTCCATTTGTAACCTACTCCTCGTATGGTAATGATATATTTCGGTGCAGCTGGAATATCCTCAATTTTCTCTCTTAACCTTCTGATGTGGACCGAAAGGGTGTTGTCATCGATAAACTCGCCTGACATATCCCATAGACTGTGAAGAAGAGTGCTTCTGCTGCATATTTGTTTTGGGTGAGTAATGAGCACTAAAAGCAATCGGTATTCCAGCCCCGTCAGCAAAAGCTCTTGATTGCACTTGAAAACCGTTCCTTCAAGAACTCGGACTTCAATGTCGTCGGAAGTCCATCGATTTACTTCATCCTTAGGTTTAGGATTTCGCCTTAGCACGGCTTTCATTCTGGATAAAAGCTCTTTGGTCCGGATCGGCTTGGACATATAATCATCTGCTCCCAAATCAAGTCCTGCAACAACATTGGCCTCCTCATCCAAAGCCGTTAAAAATATGATGGGAACCTGAGAAGAGGTCCGGATTTCCTTACAGAGGTCATACCCGGACCCATCCGGCAAATTCACATCCAGCAATATGAGATCGACGGCATTTGCCATGAATGCCTTTCGTGCTTCTTCTAGGCTGCCGGCAACAACAACGGTATACCCTTCACTCGTTAAGGTATATTCCATACCAAACGCCAAATTATCATCATCTTCAACAAGTAATATTCGATTCATTAAGCACCTCGTCTTTCTTATTTTTACACGTATGGGGTTGTTCTAATCATTTTAAGTGGAAAATGCAAATTCCAATTATGCAAAAAGCTCCTGAATCGTCACAAGGACAAATCCAAGAGCCTGTTAATTGTTAGATATGGTGCGGTCGAGAGGACTCGAACCTCCACGGGGGTTTAGCCCACACGGACCTGAACCGTGCGCGTCTGCCAATTCCGCCACGACCGCATATTGTTGTGAGCTTCGCGCTTAGTCGTCTGCACCGTTAGTGCTTGAGGCGGTGGGAGTTCCTTATCGAAATCACGTATATTAAAATAGCACAAATTTCCGAGCGAAGTCAAGCAGACACGCCAATGTTCTAATTTTCAGTTAATATTGACACCCTCGCTCATTCGAGAGACCAATTGCGTTCTTCGCTGGCCAGTTGGATCGGATATGACCGTTTCACCTTGATGACCCTGCGATTAGGCCGGCGAATCAATACATATTCATCGTCCCAAGCGACGACGATCCCTCTTATATCGTTTTCTGCAAGCGCGTCGCGCACGACCCGAATCTTCGTTCCGTCCACCCGCAGCTTGTCCAACTGTTCGTCATTCAGCATAATGCTTCATCCTCCTTCGTCCGTTGACGCAGGAAAACCCGCAAGACAATAGTCGAGCGGGTTTTCCGGTGTCGTCGCCGGCTCTTGTTACCCGACGTGTTCCTTCGAATCGTTCGTTTCGTACCAGCAATCGAGCACTTTGCTGGACATAACTCTTCCCTGCACGTATTCTGCCTGGTGGGATGCAAAGTTATCCGTCCATGGAAGCTCCAGTTCCTCGCAAAGCTTCACGATCGTGAGCAACTCCGACCAGGCGACATACCGTTTGTACCAGAAAAATTGCGGATGTTCAATCATATAAGGATACAGATCGTCAAACTCCGTATGCTTGCAATCGAGCGCGCGCTCGAAATGAATTTTAGCCTCTTCCAGCTTGTTCAGGAAGAAGTCGACCGGCAAATTGACTGGATTCGAGTTTTCCATTGCTGTTCGCCTCCCCATCTGCAGAATAATCCTATTATACGTTATTGCCGCCAAGATCGGAAGGTCGGAAGCCGCCCGATTTGCTAATCTTCGAATGTAATCGTGTTGTTTTCCAGGGATTGGATCTTCACAAGCGTCTCCACGCGGTATCCTAGCTCCCGTAGCGCCTTGCCGCCCGCCTGAAACGATTTCTCGATGACGATGCCGATCCCGTTCAGCTTAGCTCCGGATTGCTCAATGATTTTGATCAATCCGCGCGCCGCGTCGCCGTTGGCGATAATGTCGTCGATGAACAGTACGGTGTCGTTCTCGCTCAGCAGGTGACGGGATACGATCAGATCCGTAACGATACCTTTAGTAAAAGAAGGAACCCGCTCGCAATAAGCATCGGATTCGCCGATCAGCGTCTTCTTCCTGCGTGCAAACACTAACGGAACGCCAAGCTGCAGCGCGGTAGCAAACGCGACGGGAATGCCCGAGGATTCCACCGTAATCACCTTCGTAATCGGCTCCCCGGCGAATCTCGAAGCGAATTCCTTGCCCATCTCCATCGTCAATTGCGGATCGACGCTATGGTTGAGCAGAGAATCCAACTTCAACACCCCTGCATTTATGACGCTAGCCTCTTTCAAAATTCTTTCCTTGAGAATCTCCATCGTCTTCTCCACCACCCGTTGTCGTTTCCGTTTAACGTACCATATCCTTTTGCCCTGTGCAATAACGGATTTCACATTTTTTCTGGAAGTTGGACTGACCAAGATGTCATATGAATTGCAAGACTAAAGACCTAACAATCTTTGACTTTATGCGACATTAGAATGAATTTAAAAAATAATTTCAAACGCTCGAAACTTTTCCAGCTTATGTCATGTCTTATATAGATGTAGGGAACTTCAAGGAGGGATACAACATGACGATCAATCTGCCCGTTTACATGCGACTATGGAGCGCTCTGCTTCTGTCCGCCAGTTTGGTCTCATGCACTTCGTCTCCTTCGAATGATTCCCATTCGCATACAGCTTTGTCTACGGCATCTGCTTCGCCGACGAAGCCTACGGATTTGAAAGCTCCGCCTACGGCTTCCCATTCACCCACTGTCAGCCAAGCGCCAACGGTCGTGGACCAACCAGATCCCGACGTAACCCCGCCTGCGACCGCCCCAACCCACTCGCCGGAGCAATCGTCGTCAGCCGTCGAAGCCGCAACCGCTCATCCGCCTTTATCGCAGGAGGAGCCGGAAGAGGACGTTATCAAGCCTACTTTTCTGACGAAATCTCCTTCGCTCGCCCATCTCAAGCTTGGCAATACGGACAAAGAGGTCGTCCATCGCTACGGGCTGCCCGTGGAGACCTACCCGCTTCCAGGAGACGACGAGACGATCGAAATATGGGAATACGACGGCATGTCCGTCGGGCTGAACGAACGGGATAAGGTGGTCTATATCGAGATCAACTCCGGCATTGCCGATACGGGAATCGACAGTCTCGATTACGGCATGAAGGGCTCGCAAGCTGCGGAAGCGCTCGGGATCCCCGGAGACGTAAAGACGAACGTTCTGTCTCTGGAAGTTACCGGAGGCTGGCTGAAGCTTGATCTGGACCCCGATACGCAGAAAGTCATTTCGCTTAAGCTGCTTCATCGCTAAAATATAAAACTCTAACCTGGATTGCGGGGTTAGAGTTTTTTTGGCGAACGAATTTGGGACAGCTGCTTTCCGATACGCATAGGATCCTTCGGCTCCGTTTGCCCTCCCGAGTCATGCCCGTCCAATCGGCAACATAGAGTAAAGTAACATGGACGAGTAAGGGTCGGGGGGTTCCGCAAATGAAACATTGGGTCAAAAGCATCCAAGTCGCGCTCGTATTTATCGGAACCGTCGTAGGTGCGGGCTTCGCTTCAGGCAGGGAAGTACTGCAATTTTTCACCCGCTTCGGGTATTGGGGACCGTATCTGATCATCGTCTCCACGATGTTTTTCGTGTGGATTGGCGCCAAGGTGATGCTCCTGTCCGCGAAATTAAACGCCAGATCCTACGAAGACTTGAACAAGCATCTGTTCGGCGACAGCGCTGGACGCTGGGTCAGCCATATGATGCTGATCGTGCTGCTTGGAGTCAACGCGGTCATGTTGGCCGGAGCAGGCTCCGTCTTCTCGGAGCATCTCAATCTGAGCTATCAGACGGGGCTGATCGTGACGATGTTCGCCTGCTTCCTGCTGCTGCGCAAAGGGATGAATGCCATCTTAACGATCAATACGTTCGTCGTTCCCCTCATGATCGGCTTTTCGGCTTTCCTCGTATTCGAGATGCTGCGCCAGCCGCTGCCGGATCAATGGTTCAGAGCGCCGAACGAGCAATCCGCTTGGGCGGCCTGGCTGTCCCCGTTTCTGTACGCCGCCTTTAATCTGTCGATGTCCCAGGCCGTCCTCGTTCCGCTCGGATCAACGATCGGCGACGTCAAAATTTTACGCAAGGGAGCATGGATGGGCGGAATCGGCATCGGCGCGCTGCTGCTCGCCGCTCATTTCGCCTTATCGTCCCGCATGCCGGGCATCGCCGAATTCGATATTCCGATGGGCGGCCTCGCGATGGAGCTCGGAACATGGCTCCACTGGGTGTATGTTTTCCTGATTTTTATGGAAATCTTCACAACGCTTGTCGCCGATATTTACGGGCTTACGCTCCAACTCCACGAACGAACGAAAGCATCCCCTTGGATGTTGACGGCGATCCTGCTGCTGCTTTGTTTTCTCGCCGGGCAATTCGGCTTCGGCACACTGCTCTCGACGCTCTACCCGATGTTCGGTCTGCTCAGCCTGGGCTGGCTGTTCCTGATCGGACGGGACAACGCGCTCCCCGCCCGCCCTTCCCAGCCGCCCCCTAAGCTCCCAGCGTAATCAGCCGCGCTCCGGCAATGCCGGAGACGACCGTCTGCGCGACATGGCGATGGCAGGTAAAGAGCAGCGCCTGCCTTGTCTCGCCAAGCTCTTCGAGCACCGGCAGCGTGCGCGCCAGCCTCGTCTCGTCGAAGTGGACGAAGAGGTCGTCCAGCAGCAGCGGCAGCGGATGCTCCGGCGACGCCGCGTCGCACAGCGCGAACCTCATCGCCAAGTATAGCTGCTCCTGCGTACCGCGGCTTAAATAAACGCTGTCCAGCAATGAGCGTTCCTTCGTCTCGGCATACAGTGCCTTCGAATCGCCGGGAGCCACAATCCGGATATAAGCCCCGTCGGTCATCCGCTGAAAATAACGAGAAGCCCGCATCAGCACCTCGGGCTGCTTCTCCTCTTCGTAGACCGCTTTCGTGCGAACGATCAGCTTGTCTGCGAGCGCCAGAACCGCATATCGCTCGGTGAGCTCTTCGAGCCGGTCGCCCAGCTCTCTCAGCCGCTGGCTCTTATCCTCCAGCTCGGCGTCCAGCCGAAGCCGCTCAAGCTCCTGCGCCAGCCGGCCGCGCCGGTCCAGCAGCTCCGAACGGCTTGTCTCGGCCTCGGCAAGCCCGATCTGCCGCTCTTGGACTAGAACGGCGAGAGAAGCTTCATCGCGCTTGCCGAGCAGCTCGTACAGCTCTGCCAGCGCAGCCTCGTCCCGGCCCGCTTCCAGTCGCAGCTGCATCTCGCGAGCTTCTCTTCGCAGCGCTCGGCAGCGTTCGTCGATACGGATCCGGCCCTCCAGCTCGTTCTCGGAGGCAACGCCGAACTTGCGCAGCAGCGTATGGACTTGTTCCTCGACGCGCTCCTGCTCGGCTTCGGTTTGCCTGACTTTGTCGGCGCCAGCCTCCATCTGCGCTTCCAGCTGTTGAGCCGCCTCTTGCGCAGCCCTTTCCTCCGCAGCAATGCGATACAGCCATTGCACGGCAAGTTGGGCGTCCGCCGCGCCAAGCCCGCCCGGAGGAGGCCATTTCTCGGCGAGACTTCGCGCCGAGCGATCGAATTCGCCGATCGTACGGTCCAACGCATGAAGGCGCTCCTCAAGCCGCTCCCGCTGTCTAAGCGCGGCTTGTCCTCGTTCGGCCGCGGCGAACAGCTCGGGCGCGCCGCCCGGCGTCAAATGAAGCGGCAGCTTGCGCGCGATCAACCAACGCCGCCAGCGCTCTCCGAGCTCGTCCAGCAGCCGCTGCTGCCGCTCGGCGTCTTCGTCGATGAGCTTCCTCTCCTTGAGCAGCTGTTGCATCCGCCCCTGCAGTTCCTGTCTTCGCGAGCGAATGCGATCGTTTTGTTCCCAAAGGCCGATCTGCTCGTGAACCGCTTCGCGCAGCTTTATCCAGTAAGCATCCGCTTCCTGCGCCGTCGGCGCCTCATCGATCCCGAACGACGATTCGGACAAATGTGCCGCAGCGGCTTCGGCCTGAGCATTTCCCAGCAGCTTTCGAAGCTTTTCATTCATTATGTTTTGGCTTACCCGGTATGCCTCCTCCAACTCCGAGGAAGCCTCTGCATTTCCCCGAGAGTGCTGAACCTCGTTGCCTCGGCGGCTCCAGACGTATACGGCGAGCGCGGCGGTCATGGCAAGCAAACCCGCGGAGAACAGAAGGGCTAACGGGGAGAGCCCTTCCCCTCCGAGCGGCAAGAACGGCCACAGGAGCCCTGCGACCGACAACGCCACCGCAACCCAGGCAAGCCATCCGCTAGATCCTCCGCGTCCTTTGCCTGAACTCGATCGCGACAGGACTACGCTCTCGGGCAATCTCGGCCTTCCGGCAGCCGCAAGGCGCTCATAGTCTCTGCGAGCGTCCTCCGCCTGATGCCAGATCTGCAGCAGCTCGGACTTCGTGGCTGGCGCGAATTCGACGGATAACCCGGTTTCCTCCGCCGCGTATTCCTCCGCAGCTTCACCAGCCTTCAGTTCCGTCTCCTCATCCAGCAGCACCTCTCGCTGACGATCCAGTCTACGCAGCTCGGCCCGCAGCGTCGTCGCGGCTTTTTCCGCCTCCTCCCACTCTTGCCGCAGCTCGCGCGCCTGCTCGCGATCGGCAGCCATTCCGCCGAACTCGGCCAGTTCCTCCTCGCCCCATTGCGGCGATATCAACGCGAGCGATCCGCGAACTGCATCGTTCAGCGTGACCAGTTCAGTCTCCAGCCCCGCCCGCTCCTCTCGTTTGGCGGCTACGCCTTCGCGAATCGCTTCCAGTCTCGCCAACTCCGGAAAAGCCGCAAGCCGCTCCTCGTCCCAATGCAGTCGTTCCCGCCGCCGTCGCAGCTCTTCAAGCGCATCCTGCTCCGATGCCACTCTAACCGATACGGCGCTCCGCAAGCTTCTCCGCTCGGCCCATTTTCCAGCGGCGTCTTCGGGCAGCAGCGCCGCGGAAGGATCCGGCAGCGCCGCCCGCAGATCGGCGATTTCCGCGAACAGAGCCTCGCGCTTCAACCACCACTCCCGCGCATCGAGCGCGCCCTGCAGCTTCGCCGCTTCCATTCGAAGCGCGGGCAGATCTTCCCCCGACTGCGCAAGCCGCTGCTCGAGCCGCGCAAGCTCTTCCGTCGCTTCCGCGTACTCGCGAATGCCGTCACGACTTCGGCGAATCTCCGCCTCCAGATCCTTAATGGCTGCAAGCAGGCGATTCATCTCCTGGGTCGACCCTCTCGGACGATAGAGACGGTCGAGCTCTCCTCCGAGCTTGCGGCGCGCCTCCGTAATCGAGGCGCCTCCTGCTAGACCGGCATGATACAAATAGTTCCCCAGTTCTTCCCCCTGCAGCGTCCTCAGCTCATGCAGCTCGTTAAGAGACACGGCGAACAGCTGCCGAAACAGCCGTTCCGACAAGCCGCCGAGCAGCAGTCTCTCCCATTCAGCTTGCGCGACGACCCGTTCCGTGCCGGACTCGTCTCTCAGCCTAATCTCTCCGCTTCGTTCCGCATGACGCTCGATCAGCCACTGAAGCCCCCCCTTGTCCTCCAAAACAAGCCGTCCCCCGTGACGCCCGCCGAATGCCGGCTCTCCCCGCTCCACCGGCTCCTTGCGCGTCGGGAAGCCGTACAGCATGCTTCGTAGGAACCTCAGCAGCGTGCTCTTGCCGGCTTCGTTAGGTCCGTACAGTACCGCGATACGTCCCTCTCCGAACGACAGCTTCAAATTGTTCAGCGCGCCGTACCCGTCCACTTCGATTTCCCGTATGTACATTTCCGCACCTCCCCGCGCCAAGGGCGTGTCTGCAAACCCGCTCGGGCGCATCTTTCACCGCCTTTTCGCCCCCTGCTTCGTCACTTTTACTTGACGCACCCCCGGTACGCCTTCACAAAAGCTCCTTGCATAGAACGAAAATTCGGCATAATCTACTGTCCTCGAAGTATACAAACACGCCCTAGCCCGCATCTTCGTCGCGCAGCAGCGACGCGCTCAATTCCATTGCGCGGCGGAGCCATTGCTCTCGTTCTTCGCGCGATCTTCCGTCCAACCATTCCCGCACGCGCGGCAGCTTGCGCAGAGACTCCGTCGCTTCGTCGAGCAGTTCCTTCGCCTTCTCCGGATCGGATGCCGCCAGCATTCCGCGACGAATCAGCTCGCCCAGAAATCCGTCCTCCTCGGCGACGCTTTCCAGGCGCAGTTCCCCCGACGTACGAATATGCAGCGACTCCGGCCAGACCCAATCGTCCGTTTCCTCCGGGGAGGCGAGACATTCCCGCAGCCCCTCCAGCCACTCTTCCGCCGCTCCGGCTCTCAGCAGCAGCTCATGCATCGCTCCGCGGCCTTCGAGCCGCAGACGCGCGACGGTCGCTCTTCCCAGCGAAGATCGGCGCGCTTCTTCCAGCGCGTCCAGCATCGCCTCTTGAAGCTGCTGCTCCTGATTCAGCCCGTCGATCGGAACGACGATCTCCCGCCAGACCACGTCCGCGAGATCGTGAAAGCGCATATCCACCGCTCCCGAACCTTTGACGGACACCACAAAAGCGCCTTTGTCGCCCGTCTCGCGGACGCTTCTTCCCTGCAAGTTGCCGGGATAGACGACATGCGGATACTCCCGCAGCACGCGCCGCTCGTGCACGTGTCCGAGCGCCCAGTAGTCGAAGCCTGAGGAAGCAAGCTCTTCGAGCCGGCAGGGAGAATAATTGTCGTAATCGGGATCGCCATCCACGTTAGCGTGCAGAACGGCAATATGAAAAGGCGCCCCCTCCCGTCTCTTGAAGCGAAGCGCCAAATTGTCCCCTACCGAACGGGTCGGGTACGATATTCCGTAAATATAAGCCGCAGGTTCGCCCCCTCGGGTATACGCCATGCGGCATTCCACCTCTGAGGAACCGAAGGCGAACACACCGTCCGGCCAATCCAGCTGCGCCATTCGACCGCTCTCATGGTCGTGGTTGCCATGCACGATATACGTTCGGACGCCTTGCCTTGCCATATCGCCGAGCGTCCGCTGAAGCCGCAGTTGGGCTCGCAGCGACCGATCCGCCGCATCGAACAGATCGCCCGCGATGACTACGAAATCCGCCCGTTCCCGCATCGCCAGCTCCCCAAGCCGACGAAGCGCGGCGAACGTCGATTCGCGCAGCCTCTCTCTCACGACGGGCGGAGCCTTCGACAGCCCCTTAAACGGGCTGTCGAGATGCAGGTCGGCGGCATGAATGAAAGTAAAGGCCGCTCCCATACCGCTCACGGCTCCTCGCGGCCGTCTCCGGCGTCCGCTGCGACCGCGGCCTCGCTGTCCGCATCCGCGCCGTCCGGTCCGAAGGAAGTGTAAATGCGCTTAAGCTCGTTGATGACGCGGTTCAGCGAATAGGCTTCCTTCGCCTTGTTCCAGCCTGCGCGAGCCATCTCGTAGCGGAAATGCGGATCGACGATCACCGTCTCGAGAGCATTGGCCAGCGCGACCGGGTCCTCGGGCGGGACAAGCAGACCGTTCATGCCATCCTCGATCTGCTCCGAGATGCCGCCGACGTTCGTGCCGATAAGCGCAAGCAGGCAGAGCGCCGCTTCGGCGAATACCGAGCCGAACGCCTCCGCGCGCGAAGGCAGCACGAACACGTCGAAGAACGGCATCAGCTCTTCCGGATGAAGCATGTAGCCGTAGAAGATCGTATCGTCGTAGATGCCCAGCTTCTGCGACAGCTCCTCCAACTGTTCGCGAATCGGGCCGTCTCCGATAATGTGAAGCACGAACCGGGAATTGCGCTTGCGCAGCTCGGCGCAAGCCTTGAGCAGAACGTCCAACCCTTTCGCCGGAACGAGCCGGCATACGGTTACGAGCTGCGTAACTTCATTATCGTGAGACACCGGTTTGAATCTTCTCTCGTCATATCCGTTAGGAATAACAATTGTGTTGTCAGGTTCTTGGAGGTAAGTGCCGATATACTGAGCAAAGGACTTGGAAACCGTGAGCAAGCGGTCGGATTGAAGATCCAATTCCCCGTATATCGAAGTCAGAAAGCGGTGCTCTGGCCCCCCCTCGGCGATCCGGCCGTTCAGCACAAGCTCGCGCTCGTAGCTGGAGTGGATCGTCGTCAGCAGCGGCGTATCGGGAAATACCCGTTTCATCGCAAGCGCGGCGATCGGATGATGCGCGTGAATGAGATCGAATTTCTGTCCGGATAGCCGGAGCTTCACCCACCAGAGGTAGTCCTTGTATGTCTGCATGTACTTATCTATAATTACGTTGCCAGCATAAGGACGCCAATCGAACGTCGCAAACTCGATATCTTCCTGACCTTTGTTGCGAATGCGTTTCGGAAGCGAGAACATCTCCATCTTCCAGCCGATTTTGCGAAATCTCTCTCCGATATAGGGAACCATGGACGAGACGCCTCCCGGCTGCTCCGGGGGGAAAAACAGCGCCTGCAAAATATTCAACGGCATTACCTCCTCATTCCGACGTTCAGGATGCGATACAGGTTGAACCGTAAAGGAAGGCCCAATGCATTCCGAAATTCAACCTATATCGTCTCTCTCAAAATATGATATATTAGAAACATATGTTCTGCAAGCTTCCCAGACTGCTTTAGAAGGAGATCCACATGTTCCTGATCACGCTGACTCCCGATAATTTGGCCTTGCTGTTCTCATCGGCAATGGCCGTCGTCATTGTCTCACTGATGCTGTTCATGTCTTACCGACTGTTCGCGAGCAATCGGCGGCAGGCCTACAGGTCGTTGCTGACTTCCCTCGCTTTCATTCTGATCCAACAGCTGCTGCAAATGACCGTCTCGCTCGGAATGACGCCGTCGTCTCCCCTTCTGATTTTTACTGGGAAGCTGCTGCAGGTTTTTGCGTTTATCGTCATCAATTTCGCCATCTTCGAGCTGTATCACCGCAGGCGCCCGAGAACAAAGGTCTGGTTTTACGGACTGCTTGCGACGGGCCTAGTCGTCGCCGCATTAGACATCCTTCCCGAAGCGCTTTCGTCGCATCAGGAATGGGCTGAAGGCATCCGCTCCACGCCTGCTCTCGACGGCTACTTGCTGCTGCTTGCTCCGCTGTTCGTGCTGATGTTCGCTCCGCATATCGGCCAGCCCCGCAAGTATATGACCAACCTATGGATCGCCTTCACCATGCAGCTTTCCAGCATTTCGTCCATGTATTGGGCGCCCGAAGCCGCGATTTTCAAAACGATCGCGGGCTTGCTGCCGGTGTTCTATTATATTCTGCTCTTCGCCATCATTTTCGAACGGGTCGTGGAAATTTTGCAATCCGTCTACCGCTCTTCCATTACGGACGGCTTGACCAACCTGTATAACCGCAGATACTTTATGGGCAGACTCGACCCGATTTTGAAAAGCGGCCGGGCGGTGGGGGCGATTTTCTGCGATATCGACAATTTCAAGAAGTTGAACGATACGCAGGGGCATCATAAGGCCGATGGCGTTCTGAAGCAGGTCGCGGCGCTGTTGATGGAGGAAACGGACGGAATCGGCCTGGCCGGAAGATACGGCGGCGAAGAACTCGTCGCTTTTGTCGTCGGGCCGGTATCCGCCGTGGCGAAAACCGCCGAGAGCATCCGCTCCCGCACCGAGAAGGAGAGCATCGTCACGATCAGCGTCGGCTTCAGCATGGGTGCGAGCGGCGATACGTCGGAATCTCTCATGAAGCAGGCGGACGAGGCGATGTACCACAGCAAGACAAACGGCAAAAACCGGGTTACCGATTTCGCCGCGTTGAAGCGTTCGTCGAGCCCGACGGCCGCTTCGTCGCGTCGCAAAGTCTAATCTCGACCTCAGCGCCGGTTATTATTCCACACGAGGAGTGACAAGCGAGTATGCCTACTTTATTGATGCTTTTCCAACTTAAACCCGACCAGCTGAAGCAAGTCCGTCGGAGAATTCCGGAGTGGACCGTCGTATCCGCACGCGATTCCGAGATTACGGAGGAGCAATACCGCGATGCCGAAATCGTACTGGGCTGGGACTCCGCGATGACGTCCTCTTTCGATTCCGCCGTCAATCTGAAATGGGTGCAGACGACTTCCGCAGGCGTGGATAAGCTGCCTCTGGATCGGCTTCGCGAGCGGGGAGCGGCGCTGACAAGCGCCAGCGGCATTCATCCGATATCGATGACCGAGACGCTGTTCGCGATGCTGCTGGCCTTCAGCCGCAATCTGCATCACGCGATCCGCCGACAGAGCGATAGCGAATGGCGCGCATCGGAGCGCTATTCCCAGCTTGCCGGCAAAACGATCGGCATCGTCGGCGTCGGTGCGATCGGAACGGAAATGGCCCGCTTGGCGAAGGCGTTCGGCATGACGACGCTCGGCGTGCGCAAGAGCGCCCGCCCTGTCGACGTTGTCGACGAAATGTACGGAATGGATCAACTGGGCGATGCTCTGTCTCGCAGCGACATGGTCGTCAACGTGCTCCCCTACACCGAGGAGACCCACCACATTTTCAGTGCCGAGAAGTTTGCAGCCATGAAGACCGACGCTCTCTTCTTCAATTTCGGACGCGGTGCGTCCGTGGATACCTCAGCGCTCGTCGCGGCTTTGGAGCAAGGCAAGATCGGGGGAGCTGGCCTTGACGTATTCGAGGAAGAGCCGTTGCCGGCCGATCACCCGCTTTGGCCGATGGACAACGTTATCATTACTCCGCATATCGGAGGTTGGACGGACAACTACAAAGCGCTCGTGACGGACATTTTCCTCGAAAACCTGGACGCTTATCTATCGACGGGTCAACCAACTCGCAATGTAGTCGACTTAGACCGCAATTACTAAAGCAGCTTTCGCCGAACGTCCGGCTCCGCATTTGCCCAAAATCGTGCATTCCGGGTAAATGTCCAATCCGCGCTCTTCCTTCTTCATAATATAGGTGTAGGCCGAGGAAAGGGTCAACGCACGAGATACACCCGCTTCGGCTCCCCTAAACAACTACATGAAGGAGGAGTTTGCATGTCTGGTGTAGGCGGAGGATACTATGCATCGGCAGCCTTCGTGCTGGTCTTGTTTATTCTGCTGGTCATTATTTTGCGCGCCGGTTACTGAGTCGGCCGGAAGCAGCATCGATCCTAATGATAAAAGCGCATGCACCTCCTTCCTCGGGGGTACATGCGCTCTTTTCTTATCGCCTAACATTATTGCGCCGTTTTGATCGCCAGACGCTCCAGTACGACCGCGACGCCGTCCTCATTGTTGGAGACCGTCACTTCGTCTGCGGCGGCTTTCACTTCGGCGGGGGAGTTGTCCATCGCCACACCCCGTCCGGCATATTCAAGCATTTCCATATCGTTATAATAATTGCCCATCGCCAATACGCTCTCTCTGGCAATCCCTCTCTGTTCGGCCAACCAGCGCAGCGCTTGTCCTTTGCTAGCCTTCGGATGCTGCACGTCGATAAAATAATCCCCGCTCCGGATCGTCTGCAGCTCGTGCGTCCAGCTGTGCCACTCTATTTCCACCGTGTCCAACACGGGTTTAGGCGCGTAAATCGACATTTTCACCAGCGGCTCGGGCAGTGCTTCCGCAAAGCTTCTCCGAATCGGTTGGGCAAGCAGATGCTCGTACATCGCCGCCGCTTCCTCGTTCATCTCCTCGACGAACAAGTCAAACGCCGTATTCAGATCGAAATGAATGCCCCGTTCCTGCAAAAAGCTCATGTAGCGGCGAGCAAGCTCATGAGAGATCGCCGTATCATGAATCACTTCCCTCGTCTCGCTGTCGACGATAGAGGCTCCGTTATGCGTAATCATTGTGCCCTGCAGGCCGAGCTCCCTCAGCACTCCCAGCGCGCTCGTAGAGCCGCGGCCTGTGCAGATGACAATCTCCGCCCCTTGCCGCGCAGCCTCCCGGACCGCCGCGGCGACTCTCGGCGTAAGCTCGTGATTGTCGTTAAGGAGCGTGCCGTCTACATCCAAAGCAATTAAACGATAGTTCATTTCTAACCTTCCTTCCGGTAATTTCTCAAGCTGTCGATTTCGTCCTCGGTTAGTTCGCGCCAATCTCCCGACGCCAGGCCGGGGTCGAGCTTCAGCGGCCCCATCGCCACTCGTCGAAGGTAGAGCACCTTTTTTCCCACCGCTTCGAACATCCGCTTCACTTGGTGGAACTTGCCCTCGTGAATGGTCAGCTCGATCCAGCTTAACGGCGTAGCATTCGGGCCTGAGGGTGCAAAGTCCAGTACGGCGGACATTTCCGCGGCTGCCTCCGGCTTGTCCGCCTTCATTTGCCCCTCTGAGTCTCCAGCGGCGGCGGACAGAGACGCCAGCACCTCCAACTGCGCCGGCATCGTCACATAGCCGTCGTCCAGCTCAACGCCTCGCTCGAACGCCTCCGCATCCTCCTGACCGACGGCGCCCGCCACCAGCGCGCGATACGTTTTCGGGACGTGTTTTCGCGGGGAGAGAAGCTCGTGCGACAGTTTTCCGTCATTCGTTATGAGCAATAGCCCCTCCGTATCTTTGTCCAGCCTTCCGACCGGAAAAGGCGACAGCACCGTAATCTCCTCATCGAGCAGATCGATCACCGTCCGGTCTCTCATGTCCTCTGTCGCCGAGACGACCCCGGCAGGCTTATGCAGCAGCACGTACACCGTGTCGCGGTATCGGATCGTTTCTCCGTTCAGGACGACCGTATCGTCGTTCGGACGAATTTGCCGCCCATGATCCTTGACGACCTCTCCGTTCACCCTAACCGCCCCTTGCTTGACCCATTGCTTTATCGAGCTTCGCGTTCCGTATCCCAAGTTTCCTAGCATTTTATCTAGACGGATTGTCACTTTCATTTTTATACCTGCTTTCTATTTGACAGTTTCATGTCAATGACGTATTCCCAGTTTTTTTCGGCGATCTTATTAGGTATAATGTAAGAGAGTTCGGGGCGCTTGTCCATGACTTCATTCATTTTAATTGTTCAAATTGGGGGAATCATTAATGAACGCCAAAAAGCTGTCGATCTTCTTCGGCATTCTCGCCGTGCTGATCATCGCGCTCGTCGTATTAAACAACATGAAGCCGGACACCGTATACGGCAAACCCGAAAACAAGCTCTGGCCCGAGACCCGCGCGCAATTGAACGATCCGAACTACAGCAATCTTATTTTGCCGGACGAATTGGACAAAAAGCTGGAGAACAAAGAAAGCTTCTTCGTCTACTTCTACGCATCGAACTGTCCGCATTGCAAAGCCACGACGCCGAAGCTCAAGCCGCTTGCCGACGAACTGGGCATCAACATGCACCAATTCAATTTGCGGGAGTTCGAGAACTATTTCGGTAAAATGAATATCGAGGCAACCCCTACGTTAGTATACTTCAAAGACGGCGTGGAAATCGATCGCATGAAAGGCGGCTTGAAGGAGTCGGACACGACGGCAGGCTATTCATTGGACGATTTCAAGGCCTTCTTCGAGAAACACAAGCCGGAAGGTAACGACTGATGAACGGCAAGTGGCTGCTTGCTCTGCCGACCGCGCTGCTCGCCGGAGGAATTCTTCTTGTCGCTTGTGGCGGAGGCGGCAAAGACAGCGAGCCCCATCGCCATGGAAACGAAACATGGGAAGTCAAAGCTTCGCTCACGGAGATGCCGTCCTTCCTCGATAATTATTCGGGAAGAACAAAGCGTCTCTACACGGTCGTCGACAAGTATCAAGACATTATGAAATCGGTCAACTGCTACTGCGGCTGCATGGATTACGAGGACGCTCACTCCTCTTTATTCCGATGCTATGTGGCCGATCAGGGCGAAGCTGGCGTCACCTGGACCGATCATAGCAGCACTTGCGGCATCTGCACGGAGGAGCTCGCCAAAATCGAAGAATGGAGCAAGGATGGCAAAACGCCGGAGCAGATCCATCAGTTGATCGAAGACAACTTTAATCCGAACGCTTAACCTTCATACAGCAAGAAGCTGCCTCGTAAGCAAAAAAAGAGTCGTACGAAAGAATGATCTTGTACGACCCTACTTATGAGATAGCTTCTTTTCCATTTCATCGCCGCTTCCAACGCCAGGACACCCTACCTACTGCCCGCTCTTGCGCGCACGCGCAAGCGCCGCCTGCACTTCGCTCAACAGCTCCTTAAGCCCCCATAAATCATCCTGCTCCCACAATTCGTTGAAGCGGCGCTGGAATTGCGCAGCCTCCCTGACTCTGCGGAAGTAGTAAAGCTCCTGAATCTCGTTAAGCACCCGCCGAACGACAAGCGAGCTCTCCTCGAAGTCGCGCTGCGCGTCAACGATCTCCTGCCGAATATTCGACATCTCGTTGTCCAGAGAGAACGCCGCCTCCGCCGCTTTGCGCAGTCTCTCCCTAACGTGCTCGGGCAACTGGTTGCGGTATTTATAATTAAGCGAATGCTCAATCGTCGCCCAGAAGTTCATCGCGAGCGTCCGAACCTGGATTTCCGCCAGAACCGGCTTGGAGCCGAGCGACGTCTGAACCGGATATTCGACGATCAAGTGGTAGCTGCGATAGCCGCTATCCTTGTAATTCGTAATGTAGTCTTTCTCATACACCAGCGTCAAATCTTTGCGCTGACGAATCATATCCGCAACGCGGTAAATATCGTCCACGAATTGGCACATAATACGGATGCCCGCAATATCTTCGATGCCAACTTCGATCCGATCCAAGGGAACGCTCAAACGCCGCGCCTTCTCCAAAATACTCGATACCCGCTTCACCCTGCCGGTAATGAATTCAATCGGAGCGTATTCATCCCTGGCTTTAAGCTCGGAGCGCAGCGACTTCAGCTTGACCTTTAGTTCTTCCACCGCTTGCTCGTAGGGAAGCAGGAACTTCCCCCAATCCATTCCGTCCATCGACATTCCTCCTAACGAACGCCCGCACCCACCGCTTGAGTAATCCGATCGAACCCGTCCTGCTTCAGTCTTCTCAGCAAACCGCCGTGAATCTCCTTGAGCAGTCCCGGCCCCTTATAGATCATTGCCGTATAAACCTCGACCAAGCTTGCACCCGCAAGAATTTTCTCATAAGCGTCATCCGCCGTAAAAATACCGCCCGAGCCGATAATCGGCAGCTTCCCTTTCGTCAGCTTGTAGATGCTGCGCACGACCTCTGTCGAACGCTGCGTCAACGGGCGCCCGCTGAGCCCGCCGGTTTCCCCGGCGTTCCGATGCGTCAATCCGTCCCGGCCGATCGTCGTATTCGTCGCGATAATGCCCGACATCCCGCTCAACTGAATCGCCTCGGCCATATACTCAAGCTGCTCCTCCGTGTTGTCCGGCGCAATCTTCACGAGAATCGGCTTAGGCAATTGCCCATGTCGCGCCGCCTGCTTGCCCATCTCGTCCTTTACCGCGTCGAGCAAGCTTCTCAGCTCGTCTCCATGCTGCAGGGCGCGCAAATCCGGCGTATTCGGCGAACTGATATTAACGACGAAGAAATCTCCGTACGGAAACAGCTTGCTGACGCATGCGCGATAATCTTCAGCGGCTTTCTCGTTGGGCGTAACCTTGTTTTTGCCGATATTAACCGCAAGCGGAATCGGATGCCGTTTCAGCTTGGCGAGCCGCTGGGCCATCACATCCGCTCCATCGTTATTGAAGCCCATCCGATTGATCAGCGCTTCGTCCGGCGGAAGACGGAACAGACGCGGCAGTTCGTTGCCGGCCTGGCCTTCCGGCGTTACCGTGCCCACTTCCATGAACGACAGACCGACCCTGGACAGTCCGGCCACCGCTTTCGCGTTTTTGTCCAGTCCGGCGGCCAAGCCTACGGGATGAGAGAAGTGGAGGCCGAACAAATCCACGGCAAGCTCCGGCGACGCTTTAGTTCCCCAGATTGCGGACAACATCCCCGGCATGCCGGGCACCTTTCCCGCGGCTCCCATTCCGTCAATAATCAAGTGGTGAGCGGCTTCCGGATCCATTTTAAACAACAGCGGTTTTGCAATACGATATAACAATTGAGTTCGACATCCTTTCGCTCCAAAGAAAACCTTTCGGGTAACAGTTTAGCCTTTTCGCAAGGAAAAGAAAAGGGCATCGCGCCTTTTTGTTCCAGCAGGGTACACGCATCTCCCAAGAGCGATTGAAGAGCGGACAAATTTACGCCTTAAGAACCGTCTTTGAGCCATTAACGCCATACTCTCTTCCGCCCGGGACATACGTTAAGGCCAGTAAGAGCTTGTCTGGTATTTTCCAGGGAAAACGATTACAATAGAAGGAGTTCGCGAATTATAGGATAGAGAGGTTGATATTCATGAGCACACTGAAAAAGAAACCGCCCGTCACGTCACGTCCAAAGGAAAAGGAGCAAATCAACAAAAAGGCGCTCATTTGGATCGGGGCGGCCGTCGGTGTCGTTATTGTGATTATGGCGGTGCTGCTCGCGTTGGACGTCTAAGCCGCAACCGCCGCATTCATTAACCTAACCAATCATAAACTTTGTGGGGGTTTGTCTCGTTCTGCGTGCTCGGCAGCCGGAATCGTTCCGGAGGCGCTCGCAGCTCGTCGGGCAAGCCCCCTTGTGCGATTGTAACCGGAGTTCCCATCGGAACCAGATCGTACAATTCTTCGATATCCTCTTTCTTCATCCTTACGCAGCCAAGCGATTCGTCCTTGCCCATGCTCTTCGGCTCATCCGTACCGTGGATGCCGTAGCGCGTATCCGACAGCGTCATGCCCCTGCTTCCAAAAGCGCCGGTGCTGCTGCCGTTCGGATCCTTCACCTTCTCCGAGATGACGAACTTGCCTTCAGGCGTTTTGTCGCCTCCCAAGCCAACCTCGTAATTTCGCAAAATCACATCGCCGCTAACGACTGCAAGCCGATGATTGCTCTTGTCGACGATAATTTCCATCGGTTGCTCCGCCAATGAGGCCAATGTTCCGGCCGGCGCACCGTGCCCGGAATCCGGTCCCGTCCGATCCGGCCAAGCGGCAGTTTGCGGAATTTTGCCGTCCTTCTTATCCGTCAACAAAGCTTTTAATTCATCGAACCAAGCCGACATGCTCTCCGTCCAGCCGGCCATCGTGTTCGCCGGATAATCTCCGGCCATCGCTTCCGGAGAAGCCGGCCATTTGCCTGTTCGCTCTTTATAGCGAATCATCGCGGAGCGCAGAGCCAGCTTCTCTTCCTGCAGCGGCTTCCAGCCGTCGACAAGCTTGGCGGCGGCTTTGCCGTCCTCCGGCTTGCAATCGCACCATTTCGGATCAAACCATTGGACGCCGGCCAATCCCGATTCGCGGTCGGAGGTCACCGTCGCGATCGGTTTGCCGCCTTTAACCCAATCGTTCCACTTCCCTAACCTAGGAACGGCGACCAGCAAGCGGGGCTGACGCGAGGGCTTGTTTGTAAGCAGCTCGCCCAGCACCCCGCCTCCCTCGTCCTGAGGCCCCGGCGCACCCGCAATCAGATCGGGAGGAATAACGCCCGCAGGCAGCGGTGCGGGCTTGCTGCCGATCGCCGGCTTGGGGGGCGCGCTTGTCTGCGGAGATACGACCGGAGACTCCGGAACGGTCGTCTCGATCGCCGCGGCATCTTTCGAATCCGGCAACAGCCCCCATACGACTGCAGTCGCTCCGCCTATAAGCACAAGCGGAATAAGCAGCGCTGCCGTCCATTTTTTCCATCCGGATTTTTTGCTCTTTTTATGTTCGGGGAGCTGCGGAGCCGGCTTCGATTCGAACGCCTCATAAATTTCTCCGGCCTGGGCGAAGCAATAAGTTGCTTTCGCCTTGTCCCCCTTGCTTTCATACTCCTTGCCAAGCAAATACCAAGCCATTCGGCTGTCCTCGTGTTTAAGGAGGTATTCCTTGAGCGGCAGATCGTCTCCGACATTGGGAACGTTGTCGTAGAAGTGCTGAATCTGTTCGTCAATGCGAGATTCCTTGCTCATGCCCTCACCACCGTCTGAATCTTTTCATCCCTCCATTATTATCGGTTTTTCCTCTTCGGTTCTAAAGCGCTGACAAAACTCCGTTATCCCGCAGGACAGACCGCTCAAATCAAAATACTCTAAATCCGCGGTCCTTGCTGGCATATAAAAAAAGGGATGCATCCCCCCGGCACGCAAAACGCCGCCTCATCGTCAGGGGATACATACCCGTTGCAATTAAGAATGAAAGTCTAGCCCGGACAGCACTTCCTTGACGTGTCCGGCCCGGATCACAAAATCTCCGAAATGTTCGCTCTCGCGGCGCTCTTTGGCATATTGCCCTAAAAGCAAGGACAAGGAGTCGAGAATATCCTTCTCCCCGATGTTTTCCTTGTACAGCTTGTTCAGACGTTGACCGGCAAAGCCTCCGCCCAAGTACATGTTGTACTTTCCGGGAGCCTTCCCGATAAAAGCAATCTCCGCCAACGCAGGACGGGCGCAGCCGTTCGGGCAGCCGGTCATGCGGATGACGATATCGTCGTCGCGCAATCCGTTCTGCTCCAGCAGCGGCTCGATCTTGTCCAGCAAGTCCGGCAAATACCGTTCGGACTCGGCCATCGCCAGACCGCAAGTCGGCAAGGCGACGCAAGCCATCGAGTTTCTCTGCAACGCGGAATACCGTTTGCCGTCTGTTAGACGATAGGTTTGCAGCAGAGCTTCGATTTTCTTCTTCCGCCGGAAACTGACATTGCCGATAATCAACCCCTGATTCGGCGTAATCCGGAAATCTCCTTCGTGAACCTTGGCGATTTCCCGCAAGCCCGTCATCAGCAGATAGCCTTCTTCATCCTTAATGCGGCCGTTTTGGATAAATAGCGTGAAATGCCATTTGCCGTCAAAACCCTTCACCCAACCGTAGCGATCTCCATTATGGTCGAAATGATATTCGCGCTCCGCTTCCAGCGACCAGCCCAACCGTTTAGTCAGTTCGTCCTTAAACCAGTCGAGGCCGCGATCGTCGATCGTATACTTGAATCTCGCGTGCTTCCGAACCGCGCGATCTCCGTAATCGCGCTGAATGGTCACTGTTTTCTCGGCTACGTCAACGACTTGCTCCGGCTTGCAGAATCCGACGACTCTGGCGATCTGAGGGTAAGTTTTCGGATCGCCGTGCGTCATTCCCATGCCGCCTCCGACCGTTACGTTAAAGCCTGACAGCTTGCCGTCCTCAATGATAGCGATGAAACCTAAATCCTGGGAAAATACGTCAACGTCATTCGTCGGCGGCACGGCGAGTCCGATTTTGAACTTCCGAGGCAAGTACACCGGCCCATAAATCGGCTCCTGCTCTGCGTTCGAATCGATTACCTTTTCTCCATCCAGCCAAATTTCGTGATACGCGTTTGTCTGCGGCTCCAGATGACGGCTGAGCTTCGAGGCCCACTCGTACACTTCGGCATGAACCTCGGATTGATACGGGTTCGGACTCGCCATCACGTTGCGGTTCACGTCGCCGCATGCAGCCAGCGTCGTCAGCAGCGAAGCATTAATCTCCTGAATCGTCTTCTTCATGTTCCATTTAATAACGCCGTGGAGCTGCACAGACTGACGAGTCGTCAGCCGAATCGATTCGTTCGCGTAGCTCTTCGAGATTCGATCCATCATCAACCATTGCTCCGGCGTGATTACGCCCCCGGGAGCGCGAATGCGCAGCATGAATTGATAGGCCGGCTCCAGCTTTTGCTTCGCTCGTTCATTGCGCAAATCGCGGTCGTCCTGCATGTAGCTGCCATGGAATTTCATCAGCCGGTTCTCATCCTCGGGAATGGAGGCGGTAATCCGGTCCTCCATCGCCTCTACCAGCACGCCGCGCAAGTAGTTGCTGCGAACTTTTATATCCTCGACATCGCTGTGGGGAGCGCTGTTGGGGTTCAACAAGTTATTTTCCGACATTGTGTATTCTCCTCTCACGATCGTCGCGGCCGGATTAGTAGACGTCCCTCTGATAACGTTTTTGCTGCTGAAGCTGAGCCATATACTCGACCGCCGCCTCCGACGTCATGCCGCCTTCTTGCACGAGTATGTTCAACAGCGCCTGATGAACGTCATGCGCCATTTTTTTCTCGTCACCGCACACGTAAACGTATGCGCCATCCTGCAGCCACTGGTACAGCTCTTTGGCGTGTTCCTGCATTCTGTGCTGCACATACACCTTCTGATCCGTATCGCGGGAAAAAGCAACGTCCATGCGCGTCAACACGCCATCCTTAAGCCAACGCTGCCATTCGACCTGATACAGGAAATCCGTTGAAAAATGTTGGTCTCCATAGAAAAGCCACGATTTTCCGGAAGCGCCCGCTTCTTCCCGTTCGCCCAGGAACGAACGGAACGGAGCAACGCCAGTGCCCGGTCCGATCATAATAATCGGCGATTCCGAATTCCGAGGAAGCTTGAAATTGTCGTTCTGCTGAATGAACACCGGGAGCGCGTCGCCGGAAGCCACTCTCTCGGCCAGATGAACCGAGCAGACGCCTTTGCGGGCACGTTCGTGCGCTTCGTAGCGCACCGCTCGCACTGTCACGTGCACTTCGCCCGGATAAGCGCTCGGACTGCTCGCGATCGAATACAGACGAGCCGGGAGCTTGCGAAGAATCGTCGCGAACTCGCTTGCCGGCACGCCTTTCAGCGCATAATCCGTCGCCAGATCGAGCAGATCGCGATCGGAAATATAAGCGCGAAGCTCCTGTTCCTTGCCTGCCTCCAGCAGTTCGCCCAAGCCGCTATTCGGCGTGAGTTTGACAATCTGCTCCAAGAGCGGCTTCGTCAGCACCGTAATTTCGAAATGCTTGCGCAGCGCTTCGCCAAGCGGGAGCTTGTCTCCGTTTTTGTTGATCGTCACTTGCTCTCCCGCCGACCACCCCATCGCTTCGATCAGTTCAGCGACCAGCTCGGGATCGTTCTGCGGGTAAATGCCCAAGCTGTCGCCGGGCTCATACTGAAGACCGGAGCCTTCCAGAGAGATTTCCAGATGTCTTGTTTCCCGGTCGGAGCCTCGTCCGTTCAAATTCAAGTTTTCAAGCACTTCCGCCTGAAAAGGATTCGATCTCGAATATTCGGATTCGACTGCTGCACCCGTTGCAGTCGCCGGGGAAGCCGATGCGGCCGCCGATGCTCCGGCAGCAGGCACGCTAAGCGCCGAGACAACCTGCGACATCCATTGCTCGGCTGCTTCGTCGAAATCCACGTCGCAATCGACGCGGTCCGCAAGCCGTGTGCCGCCCAGCTCTTCCAGCCGTTTGTCGAAGTCTTTGCCCGTCTGACAGTAAAACTCGTAGGAAGTATCGCCTAACGCCAGAACGGAGAAGCTCAGCGACTCCAGCTTCGGCGCCCGCTTGCTGTGCAGAAACTCGTGGAAAGCAATCGCGCTGTCGGGCGGTTCTCCTTCGCCATGCGTGCTGACTACGATCAACAGGTTGCTGACATTCTTCAGCGTATTCGGTTTAAAATCGTTCATCGAAGCAATCGTGACCTGTAGGCCCTGATCTTCCAGCTTTTTCGTCAGCTTTTTCGCCAGCTTGCTGCTATTGCCCGTCTGCGATCCGAAGAGCACGGTCGCTTCCTTCGGAGCGACCGGCGCTGCCGGAGCGAATAGAGCCTCTGCTGCCGGCGCTATTGTTGCCGCAACTGCCGGGGCAGCTCCCGAGTATCCCGCTAAGTAGCCGTTCAGCCAAACTCGCTGCAATTCCGTTAATTGGGGCAGCAGCCGATTAAGCAGATCGACTTGTTCCTGATCGAAAGGACTGTTTGTTACTTGTAGAACCAACGTTATCCACCTCGCGCGCGCGTATGCTAATCTTTTATTCCTAGTATTCAACTGACCTTAATTTATTTTTATTTTACTTAATTGAACCTACCACAGCTAGCGAAAAGGGTCAATTAGAATGATCTTATAGCATTAATCAGATAAGCTAATAGGAGCAATCTTCGACACCGTCTTGACAAAAACAGGCCAGACGCTCACCAGAGCTGCCCGGCCTGCTTCGGACTCGCGTTTAGAATTCCTTGTCCCGAATGACGACGATTTTGGCGGCGCCGTCCCACTGAATATCAAGTCCGCTCTCGTCGGCGAAGAAACGAACGGGAATAAACATTCTGCCGTCGATCGAGATCGTCTTGGCGTTAAGCTTTACCGTATTGCTAGCGCCCGCAACGGTTTTCTTCACGGCATCCTTGCCTTCCGAGATCGCATAAACCGTTCCGTCCTTGGACAGCAGCGCCTCTCCCGTTTTCTTATCGTATCCGACCTGGTAGCCGAGGGTTTTGCCCACATCGCGAACTGGAAGCAGCACTGCACTGGCTTTCAATTGCGCGGGCACCTCGGTAGATACTAGTATTCCGTTCAGCAGCACCGCTATGTCCCCGCCGACCGGAAGCTTGGCCGGGGCGGCGTACTTCTGAACAATGCGAATCTTGTTGCCGAACTCGTCCACAATCGCCAGACGGCCGTCGGCAAGAGCGACGACGTCAGTCGGATGGTTAAACTGAGAGGAAGCGGTCACGCCGTTGACAGAGCCGGGCTCGGTCGGAACGCCCGCTATCGTAGTGACTTGGCCGTCCTTCAGCATCCGAACGACATGGTTTAAGCTGTCGGCAATAACTAGCGCTCCGTCAGCCGTTACGGCAAGGCCTTCCGGCGCGTTAAAGCGGGACTTGGCCGCCTCGCCGTCGACGTAATCCCCTTGAACGAAATAAGCGTTCGCGCCGTCGTAGCTTCCTCCCCCGGCAACGGTGGACACCTGACCGGAGGTCAAATCGATATACCGGATTCGCTGATTGCCCCGGTCGCTCACATAAAGATTGTCTTTCGCATCGACTGCAAGTCCGCTCGGCTCGTTGAACTTGGCCGATGCGAGCGGTCCGTCCTGAAAATCTCCCGCATTCTCGACCGCTCCCGGCACGTATTCGATCAAGCGAGCGGAAGTCGCATTCAACGTCGATACGGTTCCATTAGGCGCGATTATGCGAATCAAGTGGTTCAGCGTGTCCGCCACGTAGACGTTGCCCTTGCTATCGACGGCGACATCGGCAGGCGAGTGGAACTTTGCTTCCGCGCCCTTGCCGTCGGATGAACCGAGCAGACCGTTGCCGGCAAGCGTCGATACCGTGCCGTCGGGCGTAATTTTCCGGATCGCATGGTTGCCGCTGTCCGCCACGTAAACGTTGCCCTTCGCGTCAACGGCAAGCCCTGCCGGTGAATGGAATGCCGCCTGCTCAGCCGAATCGTTGTTTAATCCGCTAAGCGGATTCCCCGCAGCGTCTTCGCCTAGCCAACTCCCTGCATAGAGAGCCGACTTGTCCGCATCCAACGTTCTAAGCCGATGGTTCAAAGAATCGGCAATCAGAAGGCGGCCATTTGCAAGTTCGACCGCCGACTTCGGATGATAAAACGTCGTATCGGACAGCGCCCCGTCGCGATGCCCTACCCCCGCTTGTCCGGCCCATGAGCGCACCTCGTACAGCTTGGTGGATTGGGTCCAGCTTGGAGCCGCTGCGGCGGCCGTTGCGAACGTTCCGCCAAGAATTCCGATTGCCGTCACTACCGCAGCCAGTTTCATTTTATTATTTTTCACGGTAAAGCTCCTTTGCTTAAAAGGATAAGATTAAACTTGGGGATAACCAACAAAAATGTTCAATTTGTATTCCACCGTATTCGGTCCGAATTGACGCAACGGGTCGACGATCAGTGTGTAACTGTTTAAGCCTGGCTGCAGTCCGAACAGGAAATACTCCCACCCCTCTGAAGTAACCTCTCTTTCATCCCCTAAAATTTGCACATCTTCCGGACTCATGAAATCCGGGACGAAGTTACCTATAAAAATATATGGGTTCAACCTGACAGTAGGTACTACTTCATTGTAGTTGTAGTAAAAACCGCCGTTTAGTTGATCATAAATCATTTCGTAGCTGTCATCCCCCAAACCGATGCCGCCAGCACCCATTTGCTCGTTGTAGACAGCCGCATTGCCGACTTTAACCGTCAAGACAATACTTCCTTCAAATTCCAGTTCGGAATTAGAGATGTTCAACTCGTATCTGTAATAACCGTCCGAAGAAATATCTAATTGAATCGGCCCGCCCAAATCTATCGAATTGTTCGGCAGTACAATCTCTCCACTGTATCCTTCGGCCAATTCCACATTAAGATAGACACCTTGTGACGCTGAAGGCAGTATCGCATACGCGAATTTTTCATCGGAAACGACGATATTGTTCGTCTGCTGGCCAACAGTGATGTTCCAAGAGACTAATCCTTCCGGCAGATTCTCCTCATGCGGAGCGTCGCGGGTCACAATCAACGTGTAGATGTGCTTGTAGTAGTAGGCTTGGTCTGCAAGAGAGATTTCAATCTCGTTCGCACCTGCGTCCAATTCGATATCAAAGAAGGGATAATTGCTTAACAATTCGACCCCGTTGACTTTTACCTTCTCTATTTTGAAGTCGCTTTGATTCGAAAACAGTGTAATATTCGCTGTGGACGACGACACCTCTGCCCGGAACAGGTTTGGATTTTCCAGATCTCTGCTGTACGTCGTACCCTCCATTCCGAAAGGTTGCGGATGGGTCAACCACAGAGGCTCAGTTACTCCATTAAGTACAAACAAATTATTTAGAGGCTCAATAGAGTACGAATCGGATTGCTCCTTTGTCACGTTGATGACAAAATTCTCGTATCCCGTTTCAAGTCCTTCAAGTGTCTTAACTTCGCCGCTTGCGTTCCATTCAATAGTTTGTCCTCCGTTAGAGTTGCCGGATCGCACCAGCGTCACTTTACTAACATCCGAGCCGAATTCGAGCTTCAGCTTTAACGACGTGACCATAGACTCTGTTTTAACCGCGTAAATCGTTTCGTGCTGTTGTTCCTGCTCGAGTTGCTTTGTCCGCTGGATCTGCAAAGGCTGATCGCTAGCTGTCATCAAAGTCCAGCCTGTAATCCCGTTTGGCAACGTTGGATCTGGACTCTCGCTAGGGCTCGGACTAGGACTCTGGCTTGGACTTGAGCTCGGACTCGAACCTGGATTTGATCCACCGCCCCCGCCGCCAGTGGTTGGTGTCGGAGTAACTCTTGGCGCGGTCTGCTTTTTCAGCTCTTCTTCACGCTTCTTGCTCTCATCCTCAAAACGTTTCTTTTCCGCCTCGGAAAGCTTCTTCTCGTATTCTTCCTTCGCTTTCTTCTTCGCATCTTCCAGAGCTTTTTTGTTGGCCTCCTCTTGCTTGGCCCGCTCCTCTTCAATCTTTTTAATCAAGCTTTCCCTCTGGCTCTTAAGCTCCTCTTCCTTCTGCTTTTTGGCAGCCTCCTGACGAGCCTCCTGCTGCTTCTTCAATTGTTCCATCTTCAGCTTCTCCGCATCGGTTACAACTTGCGGGGGCGTATTGGCAAGATCGATCTTCTTGTTTAGCGTCGGATTTGCTTCATCAACTAACTTTTGCAGCTCGCTCGGAGTGATTTTGTTTCCCTTCAGCGCTTCCTGCAACATATTGGTGATCAGATTGTTCAGGTTTTGGATGATTCTGTCCAAATCTGCGCTTGATCCAGTCGGCGTGCCCGGCTGACCCGCCTCAAGCTCTTGCTTTTTCTTTTCGATAAATTGCTGATTTTCCTGATCGATCGCATTTTTCGCCCCAATAATCGATTCAATGACCTGAGGCGAAACGCCGTTCAAAAATGAAGACAAATCGATCGGAATCACTTCGCCCGGAAATTGGTTCGTCTGGTTACGATCGTCGATCGTTACCTGATGGTTAGGAAGCACAACAACATCCGGAGGCTGCGATATCGTCCGCGTATTCGTAGGAGCGATCTGACCAACCCCCGAGAAAATGACGAACTTGGAATCTCCCGTCACCGGGTCGACGTATACAAGCAAATTTGTGCCCCGCACGCCCATGATGGCGGTCGGCGTCTCCAACGTATACTCGTCGCTCGCGCTTTTGATCGACTTTACGGTGGACCAGACAGAACCGCTCTGCACGCTGACCTTCGTCACCGTGTTTTTGCCTTCCTTAAGCTTGGAGAAGGTCAGGGTCGTATTGGCGGACACCGTCATCTGATCGTCCTCCGACGATCCGTTCGCAAATTGGAGCACTGCGGAGCCGTCTGAACCGACCTTTACAATATCCCCTTCGTTCAGACTCATTTTGGCGAATGCCGTAAACTCCTTCGAACCCCCGGATTTCTTGACCTTTACCGTACCTTTAAGTTCCTTGATTACGGCGACCCGGGAAGACGCCGCAGAGGCCTCCTGAGCCAGCGCGCCGAGCAGCGGCGCTGCCAGCAGCAGCAGACCCAGCACATAAGCAACCACTTTCTTCATGAATTACACCTCTCCCGTTTGTTCAGTTTTGTTATAGTTGTATCATTTATAATCAGGTATAACGTAGGCAGCGTCTCTATTAGAGCGATGCCGAAATAACGAAATGAATTCACCTGGAGCTGTATAAGACGACTGGCCAAGCTTAGAGCGTCCAATCGCGATGTTGCGCGGCTGCAAGCGTGCTGGCCAAGCTTGCAGGTTTACAATGTCCGGATTACGTTACCCTTGAGTCGCTCTTCTTGTGTGCAATCCCCCAACTTGGAGGCAGACTTTTCATGTGGAGCGGGTTTCCCGTGTTATGATTTTGCAACGAACTAATCGGTAGAAATGGCGGTTCTCAATCGCTTACAAAATCTATGGCAGCTTCGTTACGTTATTTCTGAAGCTCGCTACTAGTCCCCGTCTTTAACTCCAAGAAGCTCATAGACGCGAATCGGCTGGGACTTGCCCTTGAACATGCGATCTTCGCCTTCGTCGTAGCGGAACCAAAGCTTCGTCTGCTCGTAAACTTGCTCGGAGACGTGGACTTGTCCCTTCTTCGTCTGTGACTCGATTCTCGCGGCGATGTTGACGTTGTCGCCGATTGCCGTATAATCGACCCGCAAGTAGGAGCCGATGTTGCCGACGACGACGTTCCCGCTGTGAATACCGATGCCTACATTAACCTCGCATTGGTATTTGTCCATAATCTGCTGACGAATTTGCTCCATGCCCTGCTGAATTTCGTATGCCGTCTTTACAGCCATCCGTTCATGCTCGGCCACGTCGAGCGGCGCGTTAAACAGGATCATAGCGGCGTCGCCGATAAACTTATCGATCGTACCCGAATTGCGAAGCGTCGTCTCCGTAATCATATTAAACATCGTATTCAGCGTATCGACGAGCTCGGATGGCGACAGCTTCTCGGAAAGAGGCGTAAATCCGCGAATGTCGAGGAACAGCACTGTAATGTGCTTGAGATCCCCTCCCAGCTTAATCTCGATGTCCTGGGCTACGATCTGTTTGACGAGATCAGGAGAAATATAGCGTCCGAACTGCCGCGTAACGAAGCTCTTCTGCGTGCTGTCCATATAGGACTTGAGCGAGACGTTCGTCAAATAGGCAAGCAGCATGGCAAGCAGGCCCAGAACGACGCTCGCGTGCAAAGCGGAGGCCTGGTAGAGCACATATTGTCCGTACAACGCAGCCGCAAAAACGATCAAAAACAACAAAATGGAGTAAATGTTTTTCAGTCTCCATGGCAGCCATATAAATAGAAGAAATAGAAGCAGCGCAAATGTCAGCTCCGCCCAGCTCGGCGCGTAAGCAATCTCCGAGCCCTTCAACAACTGATTGACGATATTGCCGTGAGCATACATCAGCTTAAAATTCTTCTCGATCGGGGAAGCGCCTGTGTCCTGTCCGCCGTCCCCGGTCAAACCAACCGCCGTAAATCCCACAATCACGATCGAATCCTTGAGCAGATCCGGAGGCAGCGCTCCATTTAACACATCCACGAACGATACGGTGAGAAAATCGTCGGTCATTAAATCGTAGTCGATCGTTATCGTATTTTTCGCCACTGGCTCGCCGAATTTCCTCGGATCTGTAAGGTCTTCGTAGCGGCTTAAATCCGCTCCCGCCATCTCTGCGATTTGCCATCCCAAGGAGGGGACGACCTCTCCATCCGGTCCTTGGATTTTGAGCCAGGTTTGACGAATGACGCCGTCGCGGGTTACGACACGATTGATGTGCGCCAGCTGGACAAGCTCGGAAAACAACTCGTAGGGCTTTATGATTCCTTGCGCTTGGATATATTCATCGCGTCTAACCTCGGAAGTACTGAAGTTGTCTCCCATAATTCCCGTTACGGGCAAAATGACGTTCGGATAGGTGGAGAGCGCCTCGGCAAAGGCCATATCGCCGTCCGGATTGTCGCTTTCCTCCCCGAAAATAATATCGAATGCGATCGCCTTGGGCTCGTCCCCTTCTTGGTTCAAGTTCGCCAGAAACGGCGCGTATACCGCACGATCCCAAGGGAATCTTCCCAACTCTGCAAGCGACGCGTCGTCGATTGCGACCATGATAATGCGCTCGTCCGGCCGATGGTCGGCAGCGGTCTTCATGTCGTAATCGAACAGCAATGTATCGAACTTCTGCAACACTCCCGATTGATGAATCAAAAATAAACCGAGCAGAAGAACGGCGTTGAGTGCGATCGCTATTCTTTTGATTTTCCCCTTCAAGCTCCACCCGCCCGCCTTTGTAAAAGATACCAATTTTCATCTATTATACATTAGGTATAAGGCTTTATGTTGGTTTTTGTCTAAAAAATGACTTTTGTGACCAGGGTCATGAAAGGCATTATAAAAAGAGCTCTTCCCTAGGTCACTAGACCCAAGAAAGAGCTCTTTGCGCATTTTCGTCAATTACATATTAAATGGCGAATCCGCAATTTTGATCGAATCCGTCGGGCAGCCGTCGGATGCATCTTGCAGATCGTCATAAAGATCCTCAGGAATTTCGGTGTTGCCGTGATTGCCATCGTTGGCATAGATCACCTCGGCGAGGCCTTCATCGTCATAATCGTAAATATCCGGCGCCGTCGCTCCGCATGCGCCGCAAGCGATACATGTGTCTTTGTCTACGTAGGTAAACTTAGCCATGTGATACCCTCCTATTTTAAAATCCGTATCGCGTACGCTAGTAGTCCCGCTACTGTCCAATATAATACAAAACCTAGTTAATATCAAACGAAAATAAGCTGCTTCGCCTGAATTTTCGCGTATTCCGGCATTTGCTCAATCTTCCGGGCTTTCCCGCAGGAAATCCTTCTGAAGAGATGTCCCCCTAAGCTTCTTATTGCGAATAAGCGTTGACGGATCGTCTCCGAGCATTCCGGCGGTCAGCACTGCGCCCTCGCCAAATTTGTCTCTGAGCGCGTCCATGGCGGTCATCAGCCGCTGCTTTTTCGGTTCCTCCTCATAGGTGAACAGATCGAGCTGCAGCGGCGTATCCTGCTTTGGAGACAAGCTTTGCAGCGTAATGCCAAGCAGCCTGACCGGCTTGCCCTCCTTCCAATGCGAATCCATCAGCTTGCAAGCCAGCTCGTAGACGTCGTTCGCCGCTTCCGTCGGCACAGGCAGCGTAAACGAGCGCGTAATGGTGCGCATATCCGGATCCCGGATCGTAATCTGCACGGTCTGGCATACCATCCGTTGACGACGAAGCCTCCGGGTCGTCTGATCGGCCAGATTAAGCAGCACGCGGCGATATTGATCTCGTTCGGTCAAATCGGCCGGAAGCGTCGTCGTATGGCCTATCGATTTGGGCGCTTCATGAAGCGGCTCGACCGGCGCGTGGTCAATACCGTTAGCCGCATTTTTCATCCAGCTGCCGTACACGCCGAATCGATCGATGAGCATCTTCTCGTCGGCCGCAGCCAGCTCTCCGATCGTGCGGATGTTCAGCTTTAGCAGCTTATCCGCCGTTCGAGCCCCTACGCCGTATAACGCCTGACACGGCTTCCCCCACAACAGCGCAGGCATATCCCGTCTCCGCAAAATGGTGATGGCGTTAGGCTTGTGCATGTCGGAGGCCATCTTGGCCAGAAGCTTGTTAGGAGCGATTCCTATGGAGCAAGGTAGCGACAGCTCCTCCCTCACTCTCCGGGCGATCGTCTCGGCTATTTCTACCGGGGTTCCAAATTGCGAGCTGCCCGTAATGTCCAGAAAGCATTCGTCGATCGATACAGCTTCCACCAGCGGCGTGAAGCTGCCTGCGATACGCATGAAGCCGCGGCTGTATTTCCGGTACATATCAAAATCCGGAGAAATGATCAGCAGCTCAGGACAACAGCTTCGCGCCTGGCGAACGGTCATCCCCGTTCGTACGCCGCGCGCGCGAGCTTCGTAGGAGCTAGTGACGACAATCCCCTTGCGCAGCTCGACGCTTCCTGCGACCGCCGTCGGTTTACCTCTGTATAGGCTCGGTTCCTCGGCGGCGTGAACGGAGCAGTAAAACGCGTTCATATCAATATGCAGAATAATCCGCCGCTTGCCCGCGTCTGAGCTCACATCCATCTCCTCCGATCGTTTCCTAATTATACAGAGAATATGGATGGGCCCGCAATGAACCGCGCTCTCTACATTTAATGCCAGTCGTGATATAATAGTTTCACCTGTTTTTATTTTTAAGGAGGCTTTTCGGTAACGCATGTCTACTCCACTTTGTATTTTCGATACGACCTTGCGCGACGGTACGCAAGGCGAAGGAATCAGCCTGACTGCCGAGGACAAAGTTAAAATCGCCCTGAAGCTCGACGCGCTGGGCGTTCATTATATTGAAGGCGGCAACCCGGGCAGCAACAGCAAAGATATCGAGTTTTTCCGCCGGGTCCGCGAAATGAAGCTGCAAGCAAAGTTAACGGCTTTCGGCAGCACTCGCAGGAAGAACAGCGTCTGCGAGCAGGATATTAACCTGAAGCACTTGACGGAATCGGGCGCTCGCGCGGCAACGCTGGTTGGCAAGACGTGGGATTTTCACGTTCATACCGCCTTGCAGACAACGCTGGAAGAAAATCTGGCGATGATCTACGAATCGCTTGCTTACGTGAAGCACAGCGGAATGGAAGCGCTATTCGACGCCGAGCATTTTTTCGACGGCTTCAAGGCTAATCCGGACTATGCTTTGTCGGCGCTGGCCAAAGCCAAAGATGCGGGTGCGGCTTGGATCATTCTGTGCGATACGAACGGCGGTACGCTTCCGAGCGAAATCAGCGAGATTGTCTCTCGCGTCGTATCGGTTATCGACGCTCCGATCGGCATTCATACGCACAATGACTGCGAGTTGGCCGTAGCCAACACGCTAGCAGCGATTTCAGCCGGCGCTCGTCAAGTTCAAGGCACGATCAATGGTTATGGCGAACGCTGCGGCAACGCTAACCTGTGTTCGATCATCCCGACGCTGCAGCTCAAGATGGGGTACTCCTGCGTTAGCGACGAACAACTCAAATCGCTTACCAGCGTGGCTCGCTACGTTAGCGAAATTGCCAATGTCCATATGCCGGTTAATCAGCCGTACGTTGGCAACGCAGCTTTCGCGCATAAGGGCGGAATCCATGTCTCCGCGATTATGAAGGACTCCAAAACGTACGAGCATATCGAGCCGCTGCTTGTCGGCAACAAGCAACGAGTGCTCGTATCCGAGCTCGCGGGACAGAGCAACATTTTGTCCAAAGCTCAAGAAATGGGACTCGACGTCAATCCGGAAAGCATGAAATCCCGCGAGGTGATCGACCGGATCAAGGAACTGGAGCATCAGGGCTATCAGTTCGAGGGCGCGGATGCTTCCCTTGAATTGCTGTTGAGAGATGCGTACGGAGACGCCGTGCAAATTTTCTCCGTCGATTCGTTCAAGATTACCGTCGAGAAAAGCGCTGGCGGAATGACAAGCGAAGCGATCGTAAAAATCAACGTAGCCGGGGAACAAGTATACACCGTAGCGGAGGGCAACGGGCCGGTCAACGCACTCGACAACGCGCTGCGCAAAGCGCTTGTGCAGTTTTTTCCGGGAATCCGCGACATTCACCTGTCTGATTACAAGGTGCGCGTTCTGGACGAAAAGGATGCCACGGCAGCGAAGGTTCGCGTATTGGTCGAATCTACGAATTTCAAGGATACATGGAGCACGGTCGGCGTGTCTTCCAACGTAATCGAGGCAAGCTGGGAAGCGCTGGTCGACAGTATCCGCTATTCGCTGATCGGCATGGACAAAGGAGGCGTCATCGCTCCTGAGCTGTTGCAAACTAACGGCTTGGTTAATCATTAAAGTAAAAATCGCCAGGGCTGCAGCAGGAGGCCGCTGAAGAACTAACGTTTTCTCAACGAAATCAGAAAACGATTATGAAAAATGCGACACCCGACCCCGTTTTTGGGGAAGGTGTCGCATTTTTTATTCCTACTGCTTAGTCTGCCAAC
>PJTO01000118.1_pt1 | contig 95387 bp, 77 predicted proteins | sample 1512101 | NCBI WGS metagenome assembly PJTO01 (sample SAMN08177690, study PRJNA422409) | Soil metagenome, whole genome shotgun sequencing project.
CACGCTGGTCGCCGCTCTGCGCATGACCGGCATGGTCGCGCCAATGGTGCTGGACGGTCCCATCAACGGCGATTGGTTCGAGGCCTACGTCGCCCAGGTACTCGTACCCGAACTGCGGCCCGGTGACGTCGTCATAATGGACAATCTGTCCAGCCATAAACGTCCGGCAGTCCGGGATCAGATCGAAGCTGCAGGCGCGACCTTGCGCTTCCTTCCGCCCTACAGCCCAGACTTCAATCCGATCGAGAAGGCCTTCTCCCGCCTCAAGGCGTTGCTCAGGAAAATCGGCGAGCGAACGGTCAGCGGCCTGTGGAGCCTGATCGGCAAGCTCGTCGACATCTTCCAACCCACGGAATGCGCCAATTACTTCAGCTCTTGCGGCTATGATCCAGACTGATCGAAATCCGCTCTAAAGCCCCTCACCCCCAACCCAATGCGCATCCGCCAGATAGCGCGCGAGGTTCCACACCTGCCGCCGGATATCCGGCACCGCGACGATCTCCCAGGCCTCGCCCTTGGTCACCGGCCCGACCGCGAAGAGCGTGTCCTGCGGCGCGCCCTCGGCGTCGCGCACCCGGCCGAGGTGGTCGACATCCAGCCCCAGCCGATGCGCGTCCGAGCGCACTTTGCCTTGCACGAGCAGGTCCTTCACCAGCGGTGCGCCGCTGCGCACCAGGTCGCCTTCGGGTCCGGTGCAGTTGATCGTGCGCGAGACTTCCAGCCGCACAAGGCCGTCCTTGCCGCGCGGGCGCCAGGCCACCGAGACCCCGCGTTCGGTCGGCTCGGCGCTGACGAGCTTGCCCGCGACGAATTCCAGTCGCCCTTCCGCCTCGATCTCGGCGATGCGCTTCGCCACGTCGGGCGCGAGGCGGTGGCGGTGGACGTCCCAGTAGGGGCGCAAGTGGTGGAGGAAGCGCCGCTGTCCGGCCTCGTCGTGGCGGCGCCACAGGTTCTGGGTATGCGGGCGCAGTTCGTCGACGGCGGCGCGCCAGCCGATCTCGGCGGCGCGACGGCGCACCCGGCGCACGAGGTGCGAGCCGCGCTCTTCGGGGGCGGGCACGTAGTCCACCGAGGGACCGCTTTCCGCATGGGCGAGCGGCTTGAGACCTCGGCGTGAGAGCGCGGTGATCTTGCCCCGGAACCCGGCCTTGTCGAGCGAGAGCACCATGTCGGCGGCGGTGAGGCCGGTGCCGATCAGCAGGACGTGGTCAATCTCGTCCAGCTTTTCCAGCGTGCCCGGCTGCCAGGGATCGGTGAAGCGGCGGTCCTCGGGGATCGCGGCCAGGACCGGATGGGGCGAAGGTGGGAAATTGCCGAGCGCCAGAACGAGGGCGCGGGCTTCGATCACATCGCCGTCGGCCATGTCGACCACGACGCGGCCGTCCTCGAAGCGGGTGGAGCAGGCCTCGGCATTGACGATCAGGGCATCCTGCCCGGCTTCGGCCAGTGCGCGGATCAGCAGTTCGCGCAAGTAGAGGCCGTAGGACAGGCGCGGGACGAAGCGGTTGGCTTGCTCGTCGCCGCTATGGCCGATCCAGCGCAGGAAATTGGCCTGGTCGTCCGGGAAGGCGCTCATGTTGGCGGCGCGGACGTTCAGCAGGTGCTCGGGCCAGCGGGTGCCGAAGGCGAGACCCTTGGCGAGCTGCGCGTCCTTGCGCTCGATCAGGACGACGCGGACGCCGTTGCGCAGGAGGTTGATCGCCATCAGGGTTCCGCTGAACCCCGCACCGACGATCGCAACGGGAAGCGCGCCGTTTCCATTCTGACTGTTCAAGGGGCATGCTCCGTGGCGTATCAGGGCCAAGCCTTTAGCGAAGGTCTGCGATTATTATCAACTAAATTGGTTGAGAATATGACGTGGCGGTTGAAGCGACAGACGAGCCGCCCATACGAGGCAGCTTAGCAGTCCTTGCACGAAGGCCAAGGCCCCGCCATCTGCCCCATGTGATCGAACTGCTTCCCGACCTGCTCCGGACTATCCGCGCCTGCCGTGTCTGCGAAGGCAGCTTGCCGCATGAACCGCGCCCGGTGGTGCAGGCAGGCGCGGGCGCGCGCATTCTCGTGATCGGGCAGGCGCCGGGGAGCAAGGTCCACGCCAGCGGCCGGGCCTGGGACGACGACAGCGGCGACCGCCTGCGGGAATGGACCGGCCTCGATCCCGTCACTTTCTACGACCCTGAGCAGGTCGCGCACATGCCCAGCGGCTTCTGCTATCCCGGCAAGGGTCAGGGCGGCGACCTTCCCCCGCGCCCGGAATGCGCCCCGCTCTGGCATCCACGACTGCGCGCGGCCCTGCAGCAGGTCCGCCTGACCCTGCTGGTCGGCCAGTATGCGCAGAAACTCTACCTGCCGCGCGGCTTCGCTCCGAACCTGACCGAGGCGGTGCGGAACTGGCAAAAAGCGCCGGAAGGCTTGTTCCCCCTGCCCCATCCCGCCTGGCGCAGCCGCTTGTGGATGACCCGCTATCCCTGGTTCGAGGCCGAAGTCCTGCCCGACTTGCGGGCGCGAATTCGCGGAGCGCTGGAAGCTCCGAACGCCGAGTAGCCGCTATTCCGTCTTGGGCAAGCTCTGTTTCCCCTCGCCCAACTGGCGCTGCATCACGAAGACGTCGAGCCATTTGCCATGCTTCCAGCCTGCTCCGTCGAGCGTGCCGACCGGGCGGAAACCGGCGCGGGCATGGAGCACCACCGAGATCGGCTCGCTTTCGGCAATGACCGCGAAAGCCTGCCGGAAACCGCGCTTTTCGCATTCCGCCAGCAAAGCCTCGAGCAGACGCCCGCCGATCCCGCGCCCCACGCAGTCCGGCGCAACATGGACCGTTGTCTCCACGCTATAGCGATAGCCTGCACGCGGGCCGTAGCGATGGGCGAAACAGAAACCGACCACGCGCCCCCGCTCACCGTCCCGCACGACGAGAAACGGATAGCCCGAATCGACAATATCGCGGATGCGGCGCGCCGTTTCTATGAGGTCAGGCGGCTCGGTTTCGAAAGTCGCCGTGCTTTCGAGCACATAATGCGTGTAGATTGCAGCAATGTCCGCGGCGTCTTCGAGCGAAGCGTCGCAGATGATCAATTCCTCGGTCATTGTCATGACAATGCCGCAAAGCGTCGGCTCTGCCAAGTTGCGGCAAGTGGAAGCTCTCCCTACACGGTACGGTCATGGCGACATTTTCCTCCAATCTGGCCATTCTGGGCGGCGGTCTCGCGGGATCGCTGATCGCGCTGGCGATGGCGCGGCAGCGCCCGGACGTGCGCGTGCTGCTGGTCGAACAGGGCGAGCGGATCGGCGGCGATCATGTCTGGTCGTTCTTCGAAACCGATGTCGCCCCCGCCCACCGCGACCTCGTGGAACCGCTGATCGCCCGCCGCTGGAGCGGCTACGAGGTCCATTTCCCCGGCCACGCGCGGCTGCTCTCGACGCCTTACGCCAGCGTCACCAGCCAGCGGCTGGACGCACTGGTTCGCGCCACGCTGGGGGCGGAATCCCTGCTGACCGGCGTATCCGTGGCCGAAGCAAGCCCACAGGCGGTCCTGCTCGCCGACGGGCGGAGCATCGCCGCCGATGCCGTGATCGACGCACGCGGCGCCCAAGGGCTGCCGCACCTGTCCGGCGGCTGGCAGAAGTTTCTTGGGCAGATGCTGCGCCTCACCGTGCCGCACGGGCTGGAACGCCCGGTCGTCATGGACGCCCGCGTCGAGCAACACGACGGCTACCGCTTCGTCTATTGCCTGCCCTTTTCCGAGCGCGAGGTCTTCGTCGAGGATACCTATTATTCGAGCGATCCTGGCCTCGACGTGCCGCTCCTGCGCCAGCGCGTCGGGGATTACGCCGCAACCATGGGTTGGCACATCGATTCCGTCACGTATGAGGAAACCGGCGTGCTGCCGGTGATCGCGGGCGGCGACTTCGAAAAGTTCTGGAACTCCGCGCCGGACTCCGGCGTTGCCCGTGCCGGAACGCGGGCCGCGCTCGTCAACCCGATGACATCCTATTCCTTTCCCGATGCTGTAAGATTTGCCATGCACCTGACCACTCTCGACAATCTCTCCGGCGTCAGCCTAGGAAGGACCAGTCATGCATGGGCCGCAAATCATTGGCGCGGGGGGCGCTTCTACCGAATGTTGACGCGCATGCTGTTCGGGGCCGCACGGCCCGAGGAACGCCGAGCCGTGCTGGAACGGTTCTACACCCTGCCCGAGGGGCTGATCGAACGCTTCTATGCCGGTAATCCGCGCGTGGCCGACATGGCGCGGGTGCTTTCCGGCAAGCCGCCGGTGCCGGTGGGCGCGGCGATCGCCAGTCTTGCGGGGCGCGGCTATCCGCTGAGCGACCTCGCCCCCAAGGGCGGCATGCGATGAAGAAGGCTTGCGTCATCGGCGCCGGTTTCGGCGGCCTCGCCCTCGCCATCCGCCTGCAAAGCGCCGGGATCGAGACCACGGTGGTCGAGGCGCGCGATAAAGTGGGCGGCCGCGCCTACGCCTGGGAGCGCGACGGCTTCACGTTCGATGCCGGTCCCACCGTCATCACCGACCCGGATGCCCTGCGCGAATTGTGGACGCTGTCCTCGCAGGACATCGCCGACGACGTCAACCTTATGCCGGTCATGCCGTTCTACCGCCTCAACTGGACCGACGGCGTCACGTTCGACTATTCGAACGACGAGGCCTCGCTGCGCCGCGAGATCGACCGCGTCGCCCCGCGCGACCTTGCCGGTTACCACGAATTCCTGCGCTATGCCGCCGGGGTCTATCAGGAAGGCTACGTCAAACTGGGTCACGAGGCGTTCCTCGACTTCTCCAGCATGATAAAGGCCGCCCCGGCGCTCGCCCGCTACCAGGCCTGGCGTTCGGTCTATTCCATGGTCAGCCACTACGTGAAGGACGAGCACCTGCGGCAGGCGCTCTCGTTCCACAGCCTGCTGGTCGGCGGCAATCCGATGACCACCAGCGCGATCTATGCCCTGATCCACAAGCTGGAGAAGGACGGCGGCGTCTGGTGGGCACGCGGCGGCACCAACAAGCTGGCGCAGGGCATGGCCCGCCTGTTCGAACGGCTCGGCGGCACGCTGCGCCTCGGCGAGAAAGTCGTGCAGATCCACACGCTCGGCGACCAGGTCACCGAAGTGGAGACGGAGAGCGGCTGGAAGCAGCGCTTCGACGCGATCGCCAGCAACGGCGACATCATGCACACCTACCGCGACCTGCTTTCCGGTAACCAGCGCGGGCAGGACATGGCGCACAAGCTCAAGAAGAAGCGCTTCTCGCCCAGTCTCTTCGTGGTCCATTTCGGCCTCGAAGGCACCTGGCCCGGCATCCCGCACCACACGATCCTGTTCGGTCCGCGGTACAAGGGCCTGCTCGACGATATCTTCGAGCACGGCGTGCTGCCGCGCGACTTCTCGATCTATCTCCACCACCCGACCGTCACCGATCCCTCGATGGCCCCGGCGGGCAAGAGCACGTTCTACGCGCTTGTGCCCGTGGCCAACATGGGCAAGCTGCCGATCGACTGGGCGGAAGTCGGCCCGATCCTCGAACAGCGGGTGCTCGCCGAAGTCGGCCGCCGCCTGATCCCGGACATCGACGACCGCATCGTGACGAAGTTCCACTACGCCCCGCCGGACTTCGAGGCAGACCTCGGTGCCTACAACGGCAATGGCTTCAGCCTCGAACCGCTGCTGACCCAGAGCGCCTATTTCCGCGGCCATAACCGCGACGACAAGCTGAAGAACTTCTACCTCGTCGGTGCCGGTTGCCATCCCGGCGCGGGCATTCCCGGCGTGGTCGGTTCGGCCAAGGCGACCGCCAAGCTCATGCTGGAAGGCTTCAAGTGACGTTCGGCGGGACGGTCGTGGTCGAACCGGCCCGCGCGCTCCATGCGCTCCGGCAGGCCTGGGGCTGGACACATGTCGATTTCGCGGAGATCGTCGGGCAGAGCCTGATGGGCCACCTGCTGGTGATCGACTGCGCGGGTACCTATCATTACCTCGATCCCGACCTGCTTAACCTCACTGCGCTGGGAGGCGAAGCCGCCGCGCGGGCGCATATGGCGCAGAACGAGACGAAGCTGATCTGGCGCGCCGACGCACTCGTCGATGCCGCCACGGAGCGGCTGGGCTTTACCGCGATGGGCGAAGTCTATAGCCGCACGGTTTCCGCGCTGCTGTCCGGCGACTACGGACACGAGCATCTGGTGAGGATCAGCCTCGTCGAGCTGATCTACCTGACGGGCGATCTCGCCCGGCAGGTCCACGATCTACCGGACGGCGCCCAGATTCAAGTGAAGGTTATCGAGTGATGAAACGTATCGCCGTCTACTGCGGCTCCGCCACCCCCGCCGATCCCCGCTACGTCCAGCTGGCCCGCGACGTCGGCGCCGCCCTTGCCGCGCGCGGCGTGGGCATCGTCTATGGCGGCGGCCGCCTCGGCCTGATGGGCGCCGTCGCCGCAGGGGCGCTCGAACAGGGCGGCGAAGTGATCGGGGTGATCCCCGAGGCACTGACGGGCAAGGGCGGCAAGGGCGGCGAAGTCGCCAACCACGACTGCACCGAGCTTTACGTCGTCAAGACCATGCACGAACGCAAGGCCGAGTTCACCCGCCTGTCGGACGGCTTCCTGGTCCTCCCCGGCGGCGTCGGCACGATGGACGAACTGTGGGAAGCGGTGAGCTGGGCGCAGCTCGGCTATCACGACAAGCCGGTCGGCGTGCTCAACTCTTTCGGCTTCTACGACGGCCTGCTCGCCTTCAACCGCCACATGGCCGAAGTCGGCTTCGTGCGTCCGGCGCATCAGGGCATCATCCTTGCCGAGACCGAACTCGACCTCCTGCTCGACCGCATGGCCGCACACGAGCCGATCGTGCCGATCGTCAGCATGGACCCCAGCACGCTGTGAGGCTTGCGGGTGGCGACTGAAAACCTCCTCGAATCCCTCGTTCGCGATGCGGGTGCGGCGAACCGCGCCCGCCTCGTGAAGGAAGCACACCGCTCCATCCGCAAGGGATCGAAGAGTTTTTCCGCCGCCAGCCGCCTGTTCGACCGCGAGACCCGCGAACGGGTCTGGCTGCTCTACGCCTGGTGCCGCGCCTGCGACGACATTGCCGACGAGCAGGACCACGGCCACGCCATCGGCCCGGTCCGGCTCGGCACCCGCCTCTCGCCGGAGGACCGGCTGGCGACGATCCGCACGCTGACCGAACTGGCCATGGCGGGGGAGAGCACCGGCACCCCGGCCTTCGACGCGCTCGGCCAGCTGATGCGCGAAGTGCCGCTGACGGCGCAGATGGTGGAGGACGTGCTTGCCGGTTTCGCGCTCGATGCCGCCGACTGGCGCCCGCGCTCCGAGGCCGACATGCTGCGCTACTGCTACCACGTCGCCGGAGCGGTGGGGGTGATGATGGCGGCGGTCATGGGGGTATCCCCCGAGGACGACGACACGCTCGACCGCGCCTGCGACCTCGGCATCGCCTTCCAGATCGCCAATATCGTCCGCGACGTCTGGGAGGACGACGCCAACGGCCGCTGCTACCTGCCGGTCGAATGGCTGGTGGAAGCGGACATCCCGCCCGGCGAAGTCACCAAGCCGCACTACCGCCACGCCCTGGTGCCGATGGTCGCGCGCGCCTGCGCCCTCGCGCGTGACTACGAGGCCTCGGCCCGCATCGGTGCGACGCGGCTGGCCTTTCGCCAGCGCTGGGCGGTGCTCTCGGCGGCGAACATCTACGGCGGCATCGCCCGCGAGGTCGAGCGGCTCGGCCCCCATGCCTGGGACCACCGCGTCGGCACGACCCGCAGCGAGAAGCTGGGCCATGTCTGGTCGGCGCTGGAAGAGGCCCGTGCGGCGGGCGAACCGGCAGGCGAAGCCCCCCGGCCCCGGCTGTCTCGCCGGGAATTGCGCGCGCTGGCGCAGGCCTGAGCCACCGAAAAAGCGTTGACGGCGTTTAGGAACAAGCCGGAATAATTCCAGCCCTCAAAACGTCGCGGCCGTGGTTACGACTCCGCGACGAAAGTGCGGTGGACCCGAAAAACTCGCGGCAAAATGCGCCCAAGGGCGATTCGCGGTCGCGTGGCGACCATGCCTCGGCTCCCCTGGCCCGACAACCTGCCGAAACGCCGCAATCCACCGCCCGCGCCGCACCTGAGACGAGCCGTTCCGCCCGCCCCATTTCGCGGCTGAAAGGAAAAGGATGGGAGCCTCCCGCGCCTCCGGGCGTTTACACTTCGTAACAATAAGGGAGAACCGCCATGCTCTTCACCATCGCCGCCATCCTGCTGGTCCTCTGGCTTCTCGGCTTCGTCGTGTTCCACGTTTCGAGCGCGCTGATCCACGTCCTGCTGGTGATCGCGATCGTCGTCGGCCTCGTCCAGCTGTTCCGGGGCGGCCGTGCGGTCTAGCCGCAAAGGGGGGCTCGCAGCCCCCCTTCTTCGTTCAGGCCCTCTCGTCCTTCAGGGACGCTTGCCGGGCGCGTAATAGCCCGGAGGATAATTGAGGCGCCGGAACAGTTTCCCGCGCTCCGAATAGAGCACGAAGATCAGCGCGGTCAGCCCCGCCGCCATCATCGAGGCCAGGATCGGGCGCGGGGTGCCGTCATAGGCCTGCCCGATCAGCGCGCCGAGCACCGACCCCATGACCATCCGCACGAACGACATGATCGAGGCCGCAGCCCCTGCCGTACGCGCGAAAGGCTGGATGGCGATCGACTGGAAGTTCGAGCCGATGAAGCTCATCATGCACATCGAGAAGGTCATCAGCGGGATGAAGACCCAGAGCGTCTCGCCGTTCAGTGCGAGCACGAAGTGCAGCACCGAACTGGCGATGTAGCCGAACAGCGCCGTCTGCGAGACTCGCCTCGCACCGAACCGTTGCACGATCCGCGCATTGACGAAGTTGGTCGAAGCCATGACCAGCGCCATGCTGCCGAACACCGCCGGGAAGAAGAAGCCGGCGCCGAAGTGCTCGCCCACCAGCTGCTGGGCGCTGTTGATATAGCCGAACATCGCGCCCTGCACGAAAGCCACGCCGAACAGGTAACCCACCGCCTCGCGCGTGCGCAAAGTCAGCGCCATGTTGGCGGCGATGACCCGGGGGCGGATTTCCTGGCGGTAGGCGGGATGCAGCGTCTCCGGCAGGCGCATGGCGGTCCAGACGCAGACGCAGGTGCCCAGCACGGCGATGAGGCCGAAGATCCAGCGCCAGCCTGCCACCAGCATCACGCCCTGACCGACCATCGGCGCGATCATCGGCACGACCATGAAAGTCATCGAGACCAGCGATTGCGTGCTCGCCATCTTGTCGCCCTCGAAACGGTCGCGGATGACCGTCATCGGCATGACCATCAGCGCCGAAGTACACAGGCCCGCCACCGCGCGGGCGGCCAGCATCATCGGGAAGCTCGTCACCAGCGCGCAGGCCAGCGCGCTCAGGACATAGGCGGCGATCGCGAAGAGCAGAACCGGTCGCCGTCCGTAGCGATCGGCAATGGCACCCGGGAACAGCGAGCCGAGCCCCGTGCAGATCAGGAACACCCCGACGATCAGCTGACGCTGGTTGGGATCGCTGACCGAAAGGTCGCGGCTGATCTCGCCAAGGGCGGGCAACATGATATCGATCGAGAGCGCCTGAAGGGCCTGAAGCGCGGCCATGAGGACGACGAACTCGACCCCCCGCATCGGAAACGGCGCGGGATTCGCTTTGTCGGAGGTCATGCGCGGCGCATGCAGCACTTGGGCCGCACTGGCCAGCATTTTCGCGCTACGGGCGGCGCTTTGGCGGACCGCACGCCTTTGCGGGCCGGTCAGGCCTCGCGCACCAGCACGATTCTCGAACCGCCCTCGCCCGCAAGCCGGTCCACTTCCCGATAGCCGAGTTTCCCTGCCAGCCGGAGCGAGGGCAGGTTAGCCTCGGCAATGATGCAGGCGGTGCGGCGGCTTCCCCGGACATCGAACCAGTCCAGCGCTGCGCGGCCCGCTTCCGTCCCGTAGCCCTGCCCGTGAAAGCCCGAGGCGAGCGTCCAGGTCATCTCGATCTCCGCCTGCGCCTTCGGCCCAAGATCGCGCAGGAAACGGGCATGACCGAGCTTGCCGACGTAGCGGCCGGACGCCTTTTCCAGCACCGTGAACTGGCCGAAGCCCTCCAGCGTCCAGTGGCCGACGTCGCGCTGGAAGCGGCCCCAGGCATCGGCGCGCGGAAGCGGACTGCCGCCGATATGGGCAACGACCTGCGGATCGCAGAACATCTGTCGCATCGGCTCGAAATCCACAGCGACCGGCGGGCGGAGCGAGAGGCGATCCGTTTCCAGCAGCGGGCCGACAGTCATGCCCGGCACTCACGATAATCAGCCACCCATTGCCGCAATTCGGCGGGAAGCCGCGCCGCCATTCGTTCCGGCAAGGCATCGAGCGCGAAGAACCGCGCTTCCACTATCTCGCGCCCATCGACGCGCGGCTGGCCGTCGGTTCGCCCGGCCACGACATGGACATGGTTGCTGGCGCCGACGAGATCCTCGGTCGCCACCGTCAGCAAGCGCGCCTCGGAAAGGTCGCAGCCGGTTTCCTCCAGCAGTTCGCGCCGCGCTGCCGAAACCGGCTCTTCCCCACGGCTCAGACCTCCGCCCGGCGGCATCCACTTGTCCGAACCGTAGGAGTGCCGCACCAGCAGCACCCGCCCCTCACCATCGAGGGCGAGCACCCGCACCCCGTCGAGACTGGGCCGCCACACCCGCCAGACCTGCTTGCGCGCCCAATGGGCGAGCCGGTAGAGCCTGCGGTGCAGCGCCGCGGGCAGGAGATGGAGCAGGGCGCTCAGCAGAAGCACGTGACCTTGTGCCGGGCCGTGCGCAGCAGGCGGGCAACCGGGAGGTCGTGCTCGCCCTTCACGGCGGCATCGAACACCGCGCGCTTGTCGGCGCCGCGGATAACAAAGACGATCTCGTCGCTGTCGGTCAGGGCCGGAATGGTCAGGCTGAGCCGGTCGAACGGCGCCTCGGGCGGCAGCGGATCAGGTGTCAGGCGGCGCACAGCATGGGGATCGTCCGCCTGCGGATCGGTGTTGGGGAACAATGAGGCAATGTGCCCGTCCCCGCCCATGCCGAGCCAGGCGATCGCGAAGTGCGGCGGTTGCGCCTCTTCGGTGAGCGGCACGATCCGGGCACCCACGGGTTCCAGCCGGGCGCGAATCTTGCCGACATTGCTGGCGGGGTGATCCTCGTCGACGATGCGGTCGTCACCCGGCCAGACCGCGATGCGGTGCCAGGGCAGATCCATCGCCGCCAGCCGGTCGAAGATCGGAAACGGCGTGGAGCCGCCCGGCACGGTCACGGCGATGTCTTCGGGGCTGGTCGCCAGCGCGGCCTTGAGGCGCTCGGCGAACCATTCGGCAATGACGCCGTCGTCGGCGCCTTCGATCAATTCGAGTTTCGGCATATCCAGATGCTTAGGCCGGTTTTGCCGATTGCGCGAGAGGAAGCGTCAGCGGCGCTCTGCTAAAAAAGGAACGGCGCCGCCTCCGCATGGAAACGGCGCCCTCCTGTACCGGAACGGAACCCGCAAAGGGACAGCGCCTCCGCTCCGGTGGAAAGTGCTTAGTGGCCCTCAGGCAAGGATCTCGCGCAGGAACCAGGCGCGCTGTTCGGCTTGGTCGGTCCAGTCGTCGATGATGCCGTCGGTGGCATTGTCGCCCGCTTCGCCGGCCAGTTCCTTGGTCGCCTTCAGCGTGGCGACATAGGCGGTGTTGTCCTGGAACAGTTCCTTGACCATGGCCTGCGCGTCGAGACCGGTGTTGTCCTCGTCCTTGATCGAGGTCTTGGCACCGATCGCACCGATCGAGGTCAGCGTGGTGCCGCCCAGCTTGCGCACGCGCTCGGCGATCAGGTCGGTCAAGCCGAACACTTCGGTCGCCTGGGCGTCGAACAGCAGGTGCAGGTCATGGAACTGCGGACCGCGGACGTGCCAGTGGAAGTTCTTGGTCTTCACATAGAGCGCGAAAGTGTCCGCAAGCAGCCCGTTCAGGCTGTCGATCAGAGCGGCCTTGGAATTGTCCTTGGAAGTCATGACGATGGTTCCCCTGGTTACTGGCTGATGTGTCTGTCTGGTGACTTATGTAGAAGGGTGAACGCGGAAATGAACCCCCGGTTCGCGATCTATTTCCGATCAGAGTATCGAAAATTCCCGCAGGAACAGCACCAGCGCCGCCACGACCAGCGCAAGGCCGACGATCCGCCGCACCCACCGCGCTGCGGGATTGTCGAGAATCTGCGGAAAGGCCCAGGCCATGGCGGCCAGAACGGCACCGCCCAAGCCCCCGGCCGCGCCCGAGGCGAACGGAGCGGCCATGCCGACGCCCATGCCGAAGATCAGGAAACGCGGCGCGTCGGTGATCTGGCTCGCCAGCAGCACCAGCAGCAGCGCGCCGAGCGAATTGGTCGGCTCGGCGGGACGGCGGCGCGGCACGAGGATCAGCGATTCGAGGCCTGCCAGCCCCAGCGCAATGGCCGCGAAGATCGCCCGTGCGGGCGGCGGCAGCTGGGCCAGCACGATCCCCGCTACCCAGGCGGCGAGAGCGGCGGTCAGCCCCGCGCTCAGCAGAGCCACCAGCAGGACGCCGGGGCGCTGGCCCTGACGTGTGGAGAGACCGGCGATGGTCATCTGGTCCCGCGCGCCGAAACCAGCGAGCAGGACCGCAATGAGGGTGAGGTAGAACGCGGGCACCGGCGCCGCGCTCTCGTAATCAGCCCGCCTTCTGGCAGGCGACGATGGCCGCGATGACGTTCGCGGTATCGGCCGGATCGCGCACGCAGATCGTGTCGAGACCCATGGCCTTGGCCGGATAGTCGTTGCCGCCGGGGAAGATGGCGTCGCCGATGAACAGCATGTCCGCCTCGGCCACGCCGCTGTGCTCGGCAAGGCGCTTCAGGCCCCAGGCCTTGTCCACGCCCGGCTGGGTGACGTCGACCGACGTCGCGCCGCCGAGGTTCACCGAGACGCCGGGCAGGCGCTTCACCAGATCGGCCTGGATCACCTTGCGCTTGGCGAAGTCCGGGTCCCAGACTTCCTTGGCTTCGAGCGGGGCCTGCTGGCCGAGCGCCGAGAAGGTGATCTGGCTGCCGCGATCCTCGATCCGCTCGCCCCAGGTCTCTTCCGGGGTGAAGCCGGTGGCCGCCAGCGAGGCGTCGAAGGCCTCCAGGATCTCGCGCTTCTGTTCGTCGGTGAACAGCTCGGCATAGACCGGGGTCCAGGCTTCGTCCTTGTGGACATAGAGCTTGGCGCCGCTGGTCGGCATCAGCCAGAGCCGCGAACGGTCGGCATGGGCGGGCAGGCGGCTGGCTACCTGCTTGTCGAACTGCGGCCAGTCGCCGCCGGAAATCACGGCGACTTGCGCCACTTCCAGCAACGCGGCCATAAGCTGCGCCATCTCGTCGGTCAGCGGCTGCTTGCTCAGCGCCAGAGTGCCGTCGAGGTCGAACGCTACGATCTGCTTCATTCCCTGCCTTTTCGCATTTGCGTGTGGAGTTGGCCCTGCCATCATCGGCGAGGGAAGGAAATCGTGTTCCTGCGCCAATACGATGACAAATTCCGCGAAACGTGCCGGAAATTCCATGGGCCGCAATACCTTGCCTCGAAAACGGGGATATTTCCCCTCGCCCCGAAACGCAGGTGTCATCGACGCTGGAACCGGGCGCGCGACCGTTCGTTGCACTGCGGTATCCGGCCCGCCCGGCGCGCGTTTCGCCGTGACAGGGGTGGCCATCCTCCTGCGAAGGTGCAAGACTGACCGCAATGACCGATCCACGCGAAACCCCCTCGCTGGCGGAACATGCAGCATTTCCCCGCGATCTGCCGCCTCCTCCGTTCCTCGCTGCCCCGGCGGCGGAGCCCATCGCGCTGTTCCTCGACTTCGACGGCACCCTCATCGAGATCGCCGACCATCCGGACGCCGTCGTCGTGCCGCCCGACCTGCCCGCGCTCATCGCCCGCCTTGCCGAGCGCCTCGACGGTCGTTTCGCGGTCGTGACAGGCCGCTCGCTGGACGCGCTGGACACCCTGCTCGGCCCGCTCGATGTGGCAGTGGCAGGCTCCCACGGAGGCGAATTCCGTCCGGCGGACAGCCGCGATGTCGAGGCGCTGGCGCAGCCGCTTCCCGATGACGTGACCGCCCGCCTTTCCGCTTTCGCCGAGGCCCATGGCGGACTGCTGGTCGAACCCAAGCCGTTCAGCATCGCCGTGCACTATCGCCGCCACCCCGAGGCGCTTCGCGGCCTGCTCGCCTGTGCCGAGGAAACCGCCGCGGCCTTCGCGCTGAAGCTCAAGCACGGCAAGCAGGTGATCGAACTGGCCATGCCCGGCTCCGACAAGGGCAGCGCGGTCCGCCGCTTCATGGCCATGCCGCCTTTCGCGGGCGCGACCCCGCTGTTCGTCGGCGACGACGTGACCGACGAGGACGCCTTCGCCGCCGTCTCGACACTCGGCGGCGGCGGAATACTCGTCGGTCCCATGCGCCGGACCCACGCCGCATGGCGGCTCGGCAGCGTCGCCGAGGTCCATCGCTGGCTCGCGGCAATCGCAGACACGAATTCACCCAAGGAGAACAGCCCCGCATGAGCGCGCTCGAACTCTGGCCTATCGGCAATTGTCAGGTCTCCGGCCTGATCGACACCCATGGCGCCCTCGTCTGGGGCTGCGTGCCCCGCGTCGATGGCGACCCCACGTTCTGCGCCCTGCTGCGCGGCCCCGAAGGACAGGACGCCGGAACCTGGCGCTTCGAACTGGAGAACCAGACCTCGGTAACCCAGCGCTATTCGCGCAACACCCCGATCCTCGTGACCCGGCTGGAGGATGCGACGGGCGGCGCGGTGGAAGTGATCGACTTCTGCCCACGCTTCGAACGCTCCAGCCGCACCTACCGCCCGGTCGCCTATGCGCGCATCGTCCGCCCGGTCAGCGGCTCGCCGCGTATCCGCACGGTACTGACGCCGATGAGCGGCTACGGCGCCCAGCTGGCGCCGACCACGCGCGGCTCCAACCACATCCGCTACCTCGTCGAGCGCAACACCCTGCGGCTCACCACCAATGCCCCGGTCGGGTACGTGCTGGACGAGCGCTACTACCGGCTGGAAAGCGCCCAGCACTTCTTCCTCGGCCCCGACGAGCCGTTCACCGGCGATATCGAGCACGAACTGGAATCGATGCTGCGCCATACCGGCGACTACTGGCGGCTCTGGGTGCGCGGCCTCGCCACCCCGCTCGACTGGCAGGACGCGGTGATCCGCGCCGCGATCACGCTCAAGCTCTGTCAGCATGAGGAGACCGGCGCGATCGTCGCCGCGCTTACCACCTCCATCCCCGAGGCGCCGGGCAGCCAGCGCAACTGGGACTATCGCTACTGCTGGATCCGCGACGCCTATTACACGGTGCAGGCACTCAACCACCTCGGCGCGCTGGACGTGCTGGAGAAGTACCTCGCCTACTTGCGCAACATCGTCGACGATGCCGAGGGCGGCGCGATCCAGCCGCTCTATGCGGTAAGCGGCGCGCGCGAGATCATCGAGTGGGAGGCCCCGGACCTTGCCGGCTATCGCGGCATGGGGCCGGTGCGGATCGGCAATGCCGCCTATTATCAGGTCCAGAACGACTGCTACGGCCAGATCGTCCTGCCCGCGATTCAGGCCTTCTCCGACCGGCGCCTGCTGCGGATCGCGACGAAGGAGGACTTCGCCAGCCTGGAGCAGGTCGGCGAGATGGCGTGGAAGACCCACGACCAGCCCGACGCGGGCCTCTGGGAACTGCGCACGCGCACGGCGGTCCATACTTACTCCAGCGTGATGAGCTGGGCCGCCTGCGACCGTCTGGCCAATGCCGCCGAGTTCCTCGGCCTCGACGACCGCGCCGCCGTCTGGCGCGAGCGGGCCGGGACGGTGCGCAAGAACATCGACCAGCACGCCTGGCATGAAGTGGAAGGGCCGGACTTCGACGACGGCGGCGCGGGCGGCCACTATGCCGCCAGCTTCGGTGGGTCGCAGCTCGATGCCAGCCTGCTCCAGATGGTGGAGCTGCGCTATGTCGAGGCCAACGATCCGCGCTTCCGCGCCACGCTCCAGGCGGTGCAGAAGGCGCTGCGCAGGGGTGAACACATGCTGCGCTACGACAGCGAGGACGATTTCGGCCTGCCCGAGACCGCCTTCAACATCTGCACCTTCTGGCTGATCGAGGCGCTCCACCGCAGCGGCCAGGACGAGGAAGCGCGCCGCCTGTTCGAAGCCATGCTCGACCACCGCACCCAGTCCGGGCTGCTTTCCGAGGACATGGATTTCGAGACCGGCGAGCTGTGGGGGAACTTTCCGCAGACCTATTCGCTAGTAGGTATCATCAATTGTGCCGGGCAACTGTCCCGGTCGTGGCGGGACTGGCGCTGAGCCGGTCCCGCAAAGCGTGTCCGCCACCATCTCTTCAGGACACGCCACAGGGGATTTGCAATGGGTAGATTGATCGTCGTCTCGAACCGGGTCTCGGTTCCCAAGGCGGCCGGGGCAGCCGGAGCGCAGGGTGGGCTTGCCGTGGCGCTGAACTCGGCGCTGCGCGAGCATGGCGGCATCTGGTTCGGCTGGTCGGGACAGGAGACCGAGGAGTTCACCGGCCACCTCGACATGCAACGCAACGACGGGATCACCACGGCAACGATCGACCTCGAACCGCAGGATATCGAGGAATACTACAACGGTTACGCCAACCGCACGCTCTGGCCGCTGTTCCACTATCGCATCGACCTGACCGAATACGACCGCAATTTCGGCGAGGGCTACGAGCGGGTCAACGCCCGCTTCGCCGATTCGGTGCTGCCGCTGATCGAGCCCGAGGATCTCGTATGGGTCCACGACTATCACCTGCTCCCGCTCGGTTCGCAGCTGCGCGAAAAGGGCGTGAAGAACCGCATGGGCCTGTTCCTGCACACGCCCTGGCCGCCGACGCGCCTGCTGGTCTCGCTGCCGTTCCACGAGCGGCTCGTCGCCTCGATGCTGGAATACGACGTGATCGGCTTCCAGAACACCGAGTGGCTGGAGAGCTTCCTGCACTATGTGCAGAAGGAAATGGGACTGAAGGTCGGCCTCGACAATTCGATCGAATACAAGGGCCGCAAGGTGATCGCCCGCGCCTTCCCGATCGGCATCGACTTCGCGGAATTCACCGAATCCGCGCAAGGACCCGAAGCCAAGGAAGCGCACGACCGCCTCAAGTCCAGCGTGCGCGGCCGCAAGATCCTGATCGGCGTGGACCGGCTCGACTATTCCAAGGGCCTCGGCGAGCGCTTCGAGGCCTTCGGACGCTTCCTGGCCGACAATCCCGAAGATTCGGGCAAGGCAGTGCTGCTCCAGATCGCCCCGCCCTCGCGCGGGGACGTTGCCAGCTACCAGCAGATCCGCGAGGACCTGGAGCGCAAGACCGGCCATATCAACGGCGCCCATGCCGATGTTGCCTTCGTGCCGATCCGCTACGTCAACCGCGGCTATCCCCGGGCGCAGCTTGCGGGCTTCTACCGCGCGGCCGACATCGGCCTCATAACCCCGTTGCGCGACGGCATGAACCTCGTCGCCAAGGAATATGTCGCCGCGCAAGACCCTGAAAATCCCGGGGTGCTGATCCTCTCGCAGTTCGCAGGCGCGGCGCACCAGCTCAAGGATGCGCTCCAGGTCAATCCGCATTCGATCGAGCATGTTGCCGAGAACATCCGCAAGGCGCTCGACATGCCGCTGGCCGAACGCCGCAAGCGTCATGCCAGCCTGCTGGCCTCGGTGCGCGAGAACGATGTGCAGCGCTGGCGCGAGGACTTCGTGAAGGCACTCGAAGGCCAGAAGCCCCAGAAAGCGGGCACAGCAAAACACAACGAAGCGGCCTGAGTGATTCTCCGGAGAGGATATCTCCGGATTCCCGGCAGCTCTCTCTCGGGCTACCCCGGAAGAGCATGAATTCATCAGGAAAACCCCATGAAAACCGCTGTTATTTGCAAAACGTCACTCGCCTGCCACCAATCTGACCTCTAACGTCGCTAAGAAGGGAAATGCGGTAGTTGACACTCCCGCAAGGTCACGCGGCAAAGCCGCGGGCCGCAGGATGACCAAGCAGGGTCCGGGCAAACCGGGCCTGCAAGAACAGGCTTTTGGAAAATTATGAGCACGACCCTCTATGGCGAATGCGTGAGTGCAGGCGGATCCACCGCGGTCCGCATTTCCGACCTTGCCAGCCTCGGCTGCGCGGTGGAGACCGATGCGCCCGCTACGGCGATCGAAGGCGACCTGACCTTGTGGATCGGCGCCGTCGGCCCTTTCGCGGCAACCGCGATCCGCAACGGCGCGCGCCGCCTCTCCGTCCGCTTCACCGAACCGCTGGACACCCAGATCGTCCAGCATTTCTCGCTCGCATAATGGAGAAAGGCCCGCCGATGGGCGGGCCTTCCAGTCCAGGTTCCAGTCGGTAACGCCTCAGGCCGGGATCGGCCCGGCATCCTGCACCCTTTCCTTCGCCGACGTGCCGCGCCCCACCGAGAGATAGGTGAAGCCGGCCTCGCGCAGATGCTCCGGCTTATAGACGTTGCGCAGATCGATGAGCACCGGCGCCTTGGCGATAGCCTTGATGCGGGCGAGATCGAGCGCACGGAAAGCGTCCCACTCGGTCACGAGGACGACCGCATCGGCGCCCTCGATCGCGGCGTAGGTATCCGGCTTCATCTCCACCTCGGGCATGAGCGTGCGGGCCTGTTCCATGCCTTCGGGGTCGTAGGCAGCGACCCTCACCCCGGCATCGGCGAGGGTCTGGGCGATCGCGATCGCAGGCGAATCGCGCATGTCGTCGGTGTTCGGCTTGAAGGTCAGCCCCAGCATGGCGACCCGCTTGCCGCGCGCCGCCTCCACTCCGCCGAGGGCATCGACGACCTTGCGGCCCATGGCACGCTTGCGGGCGTCGTTGACCTTGACCACCGCCTCGACGATGCGGACCGGGCTGTCATAGTCCTCCGCCGTCTTGAGCAGGGCCAGGGTATCCTTGGGGAAGCAGGAGCCGCCATAGCCCGGCCCGGCATGAAGGAACTTCGAACCGATGCGGTTGTCGAGGCCGATCCCGCGCGCGACATCCTGCACGTTACCGCCTACTTTCTCGCAGAGGTCGGCCATCTCGTTGATGAAAGTGATCTTCACCGCGAGGAAGGCATTGGCCGCATACTTCGTCAGTTCCGAGGAGCGGCGGCTGACGAAGAGGATCGGCGATTCGTTGAGGAACAGCGGGCGATAGACCTCGCGCATGACCTCACGGCCGAAGTCGTCCTCGGCGCCGATGACGATGCGATCAGGCCGCTTGAAGTCACCGATCGCCGCGCCCTCGCGCAGGAATTCCGGGTTGGAGACGACCGAGACCCGGTGCGCCGGACGGCAGGCGCGGATGATCCGCTCCACCGCGTCGCCGGTGCCCACCGGCACGGTCGACTTGGTGACGACGACCGCGTCGTTCGCCAGATGCTCGCCCACTTCCTGCGCCACGGCATGGACATATGACAAGTCGGCATGGCCATCCCCGCGCCGCGAGGGCGTGCCCACGGCGATGAAGATCGCCTGCGCTCCGGCAATGCCCGCGGCAAGGTCGGTGGTGAAGGACAGGCGCTTTGCCGCGACGTTGGATTCCACCAGTTCGGCCAGCCCCGGCTCGTAGATCGGCATCATGCCGTGGAGCAGCCGCCGGATCTTACCCTCGTCCTTGTCGATGCAGACGACCTCGTGGCCGAAATCGGCGAAACAGGCACCCGAAACGAGGCCTACATAGCCCGAGCCTACCATCGCAATCTTCATGGCGCTTCCAGTCCTTCCGAACGTGGGAGATGAACGGAGGAAAGGTATCCCTGTCCCCCGCCCGCTCGGCAAGTCAGCCATTCGGGCAGCAACTTAGCCTAATTCTCTCTCGCTCCAGCCGGAGCGGCGCATCGGAGATCCTCTCTTAACGCGGCACGATCTGCAGGTTGCCGATCTCGCCTTCGCCCCGACCTGAAAGGAACATCAGTTCCTGGCTTTCGCAGAGCGTGTCCGGGATGAAAAAGGGGGTGCCGTCGGCGTTCATTTCCCCGTTGCCCAGCCGCCGCCCGCTGCCGTCCTTGGCGTAGCAGATGATCTGGAACACGATGGGCCGGATACCCGCCTCGGCACGCCCGGCACCGTCGAGATGGGCCACGTAGTTGCCCGGCTTGAGCAAGGCGTTGCGCTTGGCGACGACGCTGCGCAGCGGTTCTCGGTTGCGATAGTGCACCACGGTGCCGCTCTTGGCTTGGGTAAAGGTCCGCTCCAGCCCCGGCTCCTCGGGATATTGCCAGTCGAACGGGCCGATCGGCGCGTCGTCGCCCAGGTCCTCGCGGAAGGCCAAGGCGGCCGGCTCGGTGAAGTGGCCGTTCGCGCAGAGGTCCCGCCAGAGGATCGACGCGGCTTCGGCACGGCCCATGCGAACGAGGGCCAGCGTGCGCGGCGACAGTGCCGCGCAGTCCACCCGCGCACCCTTGCGGGCCATGGAGCCGGCCACTTTCCTCAGCGCATCAGGCCCGATCGCCAGGCCGGACCAGGGCAGGAAGGCATTGGCCCAGTATTTCTCCCGGCCCACTTGCGCCGTGAAGGCGTCCGCGCCCTGAGGCCGCGAGAGCAGTTCGGCGGTCATGGCCCGGAGCCGGTCGTCGCTGATGCCGATCCGCCAGAGCGCGACCGTGCGCTGCGCCGCGACATCCCACTTGCCCGCCTGGAGCGCCAGCATCACCAGCATCTCCTGCGTGAAGCGGTCGCGCCAGCCCCGGTCTCCGGACAGGATCAGCGATCGCAGCGCCGCGTCCTTGTCGCCCTTCTGGAGCTGGCCATAGGCGAGCAGCCCCAGCCCTTCGGCAGGCACCGGGCGGCGGCGCACCATTGCCTGGGCAAACGCCAGCCCCTGATCGACATGCTTGCCGCCGTAAGCCGCCTGCGCCAGCGGTTGCAGCGAGGAGGAAAGGAGCGGCGGGGGCACCAGCAGCGCGGCGCTCGGATTGCGGCGCCCTTCGCGGTCCAGTTCGACGCCGATCGCCAGAACGGCGGCCAGAGCCAGGATCGCGAACCACGCCACGCGGCCGAAGAGCGAGGTCATCCCGCTCAGTCCTTTTCGCCGTAGCTGTAATAATTGGCCGCGTAGTAGTCGTAGTCCTCGCTGCCGACTTTCGGTGCGAAGCGGTTGAGCACGACGCCCAGCATGTTGGCCTTGATAAGAGCCAGACGGCGCAGCGCCGACTTCACCGCGCCGCGATGGAAGTTGGAGGCATCGACCATGAACAGCACTCCGTCGGCATGGTTGGCCAGCAGTGCCGCGTCCGAAAGACCCAACAGCGGCGGCGCATCGATCACCACCACGTCGAACTTGTGGCGCGCCTCCTCGATGAAGTGGCCCACCCCTTCGCCGGAGAGAATCAGCGCCGGATCGGGCGGCGTGGGCAGCGCCGACATGTAGCTGAGCGTCGCGACCTCGCTGGGCTGGAGTGCGGCCTCAAGCGTCTTCTCGCCGGTCAGCACGTCGGTCAGCCCGGTCGCCTGGCGGTCGCTCATGAAGTTGTGCAGCGTCGGCCGCCGCAAGTCGGCATCCACCAGCAGCACCCGCTTGCCGAGTACGGCGATGTCGTGGGCGACGGCGCGGGCAGTGGTCGACTTGCCCTCGGACTGACGCGAACTGGTGACCATCAGCACGTCCGGCAGGCCGCTGGCGGTCGAATAGCGCAAGTTGGTGACGAGCGAGCGATAGGCCTCGCTGACCCGCGAGCGGCGGTCGTCGAACTGGTTCGACACATCGCCGCCCTTCTCCAGCGGGATCAGACCCAGCAGCGGCATGCCCAGCTTGCGCTCGACATCCTCAGGCGAGCGGATCGCGTCGTCGAAGATTTCGCGCAGCAGCACGGCCCCGGCGGCAAGGACCAGGCCCAGCACCAGCGAGGCGACGATATTGACCAGAAGGCGCGGCGAATAGGGCTTGGCCGGCACTTCCGCGCGGTCCACCAGGGTCAGGTTATTCGACGAGGCACCCGCCGTCGCATTGAGCTGGTTGAAGCGCGAGAGCAGCGTGTCGTAAAGCGTCTTGTTGGTATCGGCGATGCGCTTGAGCACTGCCAGCTGGACGCCGCGATCCTGCTCCTTCAGCGCCTCGCCGCGCAGCGAGTTCACTTGTCCGGTGAACGACTTCTCGCGCTCCATCGCCGCCTGATATTCGAGATAGGCGGACTTCTTGATCGAATCCGAGATGGCAGCGATGCGGCTGTCGTACTCGGCGATCTCGGCCTGCTTCGACTTCACCGTGGCGAAGTCGTCGAGGTGGCGGGTGCGTTCTTCCGCCAGGCTGGCCTCGACCTTGGCCTTTTCGGCCAGCAGGTTCGACACCGCCGGATTGGCATTGACCTCGGGAATGGCCAGCGGCGCGGCCTTGGCCAGAGTCAGCCAGCGATCCTGCGTGGCGATCCGGTCCGCAGTGGCCTTGGACGCCGCGTCGTTGAGCTGGACGAGGCTGTTGTTGGTGACGGAAAGGACCGATTCCTGGTTGCCGTCCTGCCCCTGGCTGGTCACGCGGATCAGCCCGGCGGCGCTGGCGTACTGGTTGAGATCGCGCTCGGACTGGGTGACCTTGGCGCGCGCCTCGTCGAGCTGGTCGGCGAGGAAGCGACGGGCGTAAGAGGAACTGTCGTACTTCTGGTTGAGGTTCCGCTCGATGTAGCGCTCGCCGTAAAGCTGGGCCAGCTTGGCGGAATAGACCGCGCTGCGGCTGCTCATGCTGATGCTGGCGATGCGGCTGTCCGGCGGCAGCGCCACGGTGAGATTGCCGAGCAGCGCCTCGATCGCGGCTTCCTTGCGTATCTGGTCGAGCTTCTTGGTGCCGCCGGACTTGAGCACGTCCTCCTGCGTCGGCATGTCCTTGCCCATCGCTTCGTAGAAGGCGGGATCACGGTCGAGACGGCCGCTCTCGACCACGCTTTCCGCCAGCGAGCGGCTCTGGATGATGCCGAGCTGGGTCTGCAGGAAGCGCTCGGCATCCTGGACATTGGTGGCTTTCTGAAGCTCGCTGCCCTCGATGATCTGGTCCGTCTGGTCTTCGATCATGACGCGCACCTGCGCGCTGTAGCGCGGGGCGATCAGCAGGGTGGCGATCACGCCGAGCACCAGCGTCGCCGCGACGATGGCCGCGATCAGCGCCAGATTGCGGCGCACCATGCCCATGATGGTCTTGAGCAGCGCCGTCAGGTCCGGGCCGGACTCCTCGCCATAGGGATCACCCTGAGAGGAGCGTTCCAGTTCGACCCGATCGAGAAAAGCATCGTTCAAGATATGTCCCGCCATCCTGTTGTTTCCACGCGAGCGGTGATTGACCCGAAGTTCGTTCATAAGTCAGGGAATCCCTAAAGATGGGCGGAAGGACGGTGGCCGTCCTTCTGTCCCTGTCGCCGTGCCTTGCGGGGGGCTTCGATGCGTGGCGCACGGCGGCTCTCGGGTTCCTCCCGGTCCGCATCGGCCAACAGCGCCAGCATGAGCGCGAAAAGGCAGAGCATGGTCTGGCTGCGCAGCGGGTAGTCGGTAATCGACTGAAGCGCGACCAGCGCGAAAGTTCCGGCCGCCGCAAGGCTCGTGCCGCCGCGGCGAAGCGCCTGCACGCCGAAGCGGACGAGCAGGACCGCCCAGCCCAGCATCAGCGCGATCCCGACCACACCGGATTCCAGCGTCGCTTCGAGGAAATCGTCATGCGCGCGCTGGGCACGGCCATAGCTGAGGTTTTCGAGCGCCTCGTCGGGTTGGAACACATCGTCGAACGAGCCGATGCCGCTGCCGACCGGCCAATAGCGCCCGGCGGCGACCACGGTATCCTTCCAGATCAGCGGGCGCTGCTCGTCCTCCACCGCGTCGAAGCGGCCGAAAGCGCTTTGCACCCGCTGGTTGCTCGCGAGGAGGCTCGCACCGCCCGCCAGTACCAGCACCAGCGCGCCTGCCAGCATGACGGTGCGCCGGTTGAGCGCCGGACGGCGCCAGCGCAGCCAGCGCCACAGCGCGAGCGCGGCGGGCACGAGCAAAAGCGCCATGCTGGACCGCGAACGGGTGAGCACCACGCCGACGACCAGCAACAACGCCGTGGCCGCACCGCCCAGAGTCCAGATCGCGCGGATCTGCCGCAAGGGGAACACCGCGACCAGCGTCACCAGCGCGACATTCAGCAACAGCCCGCCGGTATTGCGGTTGGCGAACGTGCCCTGAAGGTCGGGCGAACCGTAAGTCTGCGCATAGAAAACGAGATGGCGGTTGCCGGTCGCCAGTTGCTGGGCCCCCAGCAGAACGACCGCCAGTCCACATACGACGACCAGAATCAGCAGCCCGCGCTTGTCCTCGCGCGAAAGCTGCCAGGCCGTCACGAGGATCGCCAGCGCCGGAACGAGGGCGAAGAAGGCGATCGCGGTGCGGTTGGGGTCGAGCGAGAAAGGCTTCCAGACCTGACTGCCGCCAGTCAGTTCAAGCGATTGCACCGCGAACTCGCGGCCCGGCAGCGCCTGCCAGATCGCGGGTGGCAAGGGCATGATCTGCAAGAGCGGCAGCAGCAGCGTCGCCACGACCAGAACGACAAGCGCGCGCGGTGCGGTGCGGAAGAAGGCGAAGACGGCCGGGCCGTTGAAGGCCAGCACGGCAAATCCCGCCAGTTGCACCACGAGATTGGCAAGGCCCATCGCCGATCCGCCGCCACCGAAAAGCAGCGCGACCAGCATCAGGAATCCGGCCTGCACCGCAGGATTGCCCGGTCGGATTTTCGGCACGATAACGCCGCGTTTCTCAGCTAACGACCCAGACAGAGCTTTTTCCTTATGATTGCAGTTCGGGATGCAAGACCCTGCCCTCGATCGTTTCGTTCGGCAGATGTCGGAAACTTCTCGGCCTATCCGTTCGAACGGACAGAACTCCTGAGCATATCGCTGCTCGCCATGGCAGGACTAATTCAGACCTGTTCCAGTATCGATAAAGAAATACTGTCGTACAGGAGGCCTAACGAACGGCGACCGGAGCGAAAGGGGCGCTGACGGCGATCGCCGAAACCGGCACGTTTCTCTGCTTCATGAGTCCTCCTGGAACTGCGCTATACAGGTCAATCGTCTGGCCCTGACTATACCGCGCTGCACAATGAAGGGCAAATCCGCGCGGGGGCGTTGATCCGCGATCTGCCCCCTCTCGTCGTACTTTCAAACTCTTCCATCCATGTCGCAGAGGGAGCAATCCGAATTGCAGCGGCGATTAAACCGATTGCATCGATCGCCCGCACAGATTCCCATGCAGAAAGTAAAGTACATCAGCTAATAAGACTATTCACACAGTCCGAATACTGCTGACGGAACCGTTCCTCGCCGAAGCTGGCGGCATTGGCGATGCAATCCTCCGGCCGAATGTCGCCCTCGCCTTCCACGAAGCGGTCGATCGCCTCGACCAGGCTCTCGGGCGTCTGCTCCTCGAACCAGACGCCGGTTGCCGCGCTGCCGCCGAGCGGCCGCACGGTTTCCGCCGTGCCGCCCTTGCCGAGGCAGATCACCGGCGTTCCGCAGGCCTGTGCCTCGACCGGAACGATGCCGAAATCCTCCAGCGCCGCGAAGACGAAGGCCCGCGCGGTCTGGAATTCCGCGATCAGTTGCTCGAACGGAATGTGCCCCAGAATCTCGATATTCGGACCCGCAATCTGGCGGACCTTCTTCATGTCCGGCCCGTCGCCAATCACACGAAGGCGCAGGTCCGGGCGGCGATTGAAGGCCTCGACGATCATTTCCACCCGCTTGTAGGGCACGAGGCGCGAGGCGGTGACGAAGTGATCGCCGCGCGCAGCCGCGCCGGGCACGAAGTTGCCGGTATTGACCGGCGGATAGATCACTTGCGCCTCACGGCGGTAGATCTTCCAGATACGCCGGGCGATGAACTGCGAATTCGCGAGGTAATGATCGACGCTCTGCGCCGTGCGCATGTCCCAGAGGCGGAAGCGGTGCATCATCTCACGCGCGACCGCACGCTTCAGCCCGCCCAGTTTCCCGCCGACCGTGGCAATGTATTCGTGGGTGAGATCCCAGGCATAGCGCGCAGGACTGTGCACGTAACTGACATGCAACTGTCCCGGCCCGGTAATCACCCCCTTGGCCAGCGCCGCCGAGGAACTGAGTACGACGTCATGTTCCGACAAGTCGAAACCCTCGATCGCACGGGTCGATTGCAGAAGAAGGAAGCGGTAATACTGCTCGACAAGCGGTAGATCGTTCAAGCCCGACGTATGGATCCGGTGATCGGCACCGAAGACGTCCCGCGTCACTTCCTCCGGCAGGAAGTTGAAAAGCGTGTAGATATCGCTTCCCGGCGTGCAGCGCGCCATCTGCTGGAGCACCCGCTCGCCCCCGGCGACTACCGGAAGCCAGTCATGGACGAGAGCGATGCGTTCGCCGCGGATCAGGGCCTGTGAGCCTGCTGCGGGAGTCTCGGCGACAGGAACACTGTGTTTCATCGGCAAGTGGTCCTTCGAATAGGATCGTGACGCGATCAGCGCGCAGCAGTACTCCCGTCAGGAGGGAGCACCCCTGCCGCCTTTGCGCCGCATCGTTTATAGAGAAAGGCCGGTCGGACGTCCCTTTGGGACTCCACCGAAATGGTCCAACGCCGGCATCGGAAGCCTTGAAACATAGACATATTTCCTGCCTCCTGCATGCCGGCGCCGGACCGTTTTCGGTGGCGCCGAAAGGCTAGTCGGACCCGAACAGGTCGCGCGAGAAAACCTTGTCCCTCACGTCGTCGAGTTCGGGCAGAATGCGGTTGGTGACGATCACGTCGGCCCGCCGCTTGAAGGTTTCCAGATCGGATTCGACCGGTGTGTTGAAGAAGCTCGCCTCGGGATAGCTCGGCTCGTAGAGCACCGTCTCGATGCCCTTGGCCTTGATCCGCTTCATGATGCCCTGGATCGAACTCTGGCGGAAGTTGTCGGAACCGGCCTTCATCACCAGGCGGTAGAAGCCGACCACCTTGGGCTTGCGCGCCAGGACTGCATCGGAAATGAAGTCCTTGCGGGTGCGGTTGGCCTCGACGATGGCGCCGATGATGGTCTGCGGCACGTCGTGGTAATTGGCCAGCAACTGCTTGGTATCCTTGGGCAGGCAGTATCCGCCGTAGCCGAAGGACGGGTTGTTGTAATGCGAGCCGATACGCGGGTCGAGGCCGATGCCTTCGATGATCTGCCGCGCTTCCAGTCCACGCGACAGGGCATAGCTGTCCAGCTCGTTGAAGTAGGCGACGCGCATCGCGAGATAGGTATTCGCAAATAGCTTGATCGCTTCGGCTTCGGAAGGATCGGTGAAGAGTACCGGCACATCCGTCTTGATCGCGCCTTCCAGCAGCAGTTCAGCGAAGACTTTCGCCCGCTCCGACTGCTCGCCGACCACGATTCGACTGGGGTGGAGATTGTCGTGAAGCGCCCTGCCCTCGCGCAGGAACTCCGGACTGAAGATCAGGTTTCGCGTTCCCATCGCCTGCGCGGTCGCGGTGGTGAAGCCGACGGGAATGGTCGACTTGATAACCATGACCGCATCGGGCGCATGTTCCATGACTTCGCGGATCACGGCCTCGACCAGTGTCGTGTCGAAGCGATTGGTCACTTCGTCGTAGTTGGTCGGCGCGGCGATGATCACGTAGTCGGCACCGGCATAGGCCTCGACCGGATCGAGCGTCGCGCGCAGATTCAGATCGTCGCGACGGAGGAATTCCTCGCACTCGGCATCGACGATCGGCGAGCGACCGGCATTTATCATCACCACTTTGGCAGGCACGACGTCCTTCGCCACGACTTCGTGGTTCTGCGCCAGCAGCAGCGCATTCGACAGACCGACATAACCAACGCCTGCAACAGCGATCTTCATTTTCGCTCCTCTGACCGGCCCGGCGGGCAGGTTCGGCAATTTAGCGCCGGTAACAACGACCGGAACTTCCGAAGGGGGGCATATCGGAAAGTTCCGGCCGCTGAAACTGCTACCAATGGGCAGGCATGCTGTGCCGAGGATCGCCTGACGGTTCAAGCGCTTCGCAAAAATATGGGATAATCGGGTGCAGTAACGCGACGGAATCCATTTGCCGTCGCAAATTGACCTTTGCAGGCAGGGCATCACGATGCTGCGCCGCACCCAAGATCGCCCCAACAACGCCGATATCGGGGATCGAAAATGGAGCATCGTCTTCATGATGCGCATAGCCGATTCGGACGGAGCACTCCCCGACCACCTCGCCAGACCCGTTCATCTTACAGACATCTTGTTGATAGAAAATAATAGTTTCAACGTCATTTACCAATGCCGCACCTTATCGCCCCCCCTTGTAAGGCGGCCGCTGTCGACATGCCGAGGAGCACGGTCGGCCCGATCTGCAGATTGCTGCACCGCAAAAGCATCGGCACGTTTGGACGGCACATCGAACCCCCGAATTTGTAGGATGGCACCGCGCATCGAAAGCGGTTCTACTGCCGACAACCGGATGCAAACTGTCGGCCACCCGTTCCCCACTTCGGACGCCTGCCCCTAAAGGTCACTTGCCAAGACTTCACCGCACCTGCACAAAGTGCGGACATCTCCACAAAATCTGGACTTTAGCATGACTGATGACGTCGTCGGCAAGGCAGCCCCCCGCACGGCTTTGATTACGGGTGCCGCGGGTTTTATTGGGTACTACCTCTGTCGCAGACTGCTGGATGACGGTTTTCGCGTGATCGGCCTCGACAGCCTCAACGATTACTACGAAGTCGCCCTGAAGGAGCGCCGCCTGGCGATGCTCAGCCAGAACGAGCATTTCCGCTTCATCAAGGGCAAGCTGGAGGATCCCGACCGGCTGATGCAGCTTTTCGCCGAAGAGAAGCCGGACATCGTCGTCAACCTCGCCGCGCAGGCGGGCGTGCGCTACTCGATCGACAATCCGCGCGCCTATGTCGAGGCGAACCTGATCGGCGTCTTCGAACTGCTGGAAGCCGCTCGCGCCCATCCGCCGCAGCACATGCTGATGGCGTCAACCTCCTCGGTCTACGGCGCCAATACCGAGATGCCTTATGCGGAGACCCACAAGGTCGATACGCAGATGTCGTTCTATGCCGCGACGAAGAAGGCCAATGAAGCGATGGCGCATTCCTATGCCCATCTCTACCACCTGCCGATCACGATGTTCCGCTTCTTCACGGTCTACGGCCCTTGGGGCCGTCCGGACATGGCGCTGTTCAAGTTCACCAAGAACATCCTCGCCGGCAAGCCGATCGACGTCTACAACCACGGCGACATGAAGCGCGACTTCACGTATGTGGAAGACCTCGTGCAGGGCATCCGCCTCCTGATCGACAGCGCCCCGGTCCGCCCCGAAAGCGCCGAGGACATTGCCGGGCACGACAGCCTCTCGCCGGTGGCGCCGTGGCGCGCGGTCAACATCGGCAATTCGGATTCGGTGCAGCTGATGGACTTCGTCCGCGCCATCGAGACGGCGACCGGCGTCAAGGCCGAGATCAACATGATGCCGATGCAGCCGGGCGACGTGCCCGCGACCTGGGCCGACGCCTCGCTGCTCCAGCAGCTTACCGGCTACCGTCCGACGACTTCGGTGAAGGAAGGCGTGGCGAACTTCGTGGACTGGTATCGGGATTACTATCAGGTCTGATCGGTCGGGCCTTGCGAGAAAAAGGGGCTGCGTCGCTGACGCGGCCTCTTTTTTATTGCTTGCACCACCAGCGCTACACTCGCTCATCCTGAGCCTGTCGAAGATCAGGCGCTGTGCCCTGCCGAAGGGCCTTCGACAAGCTCAGGCTGAGCGGAGTTCGGGGTAATGGTCTTGATGACGGCATGGCGCTTTGGCAGCGGTTCGAAGCCCAAAATGCCCGCCATGCCGAGGCGCCGCGAAATCTCGAAGAGGATCAGCGGCAGAACCACACCCGCCGCGGTGGAGACCAGCACCACCGTCGCGACGTCCCGCAGCCCGAGCCGCGTCAGCACCACGCGCATGCCTGCCGCGAAGATGATGTGGGTAAGGTAGATCGGCATCGTCCGCTCGCCGAGCTTGCGCACGAGAGCGGGGCCGCTCAGGCAGAGGCCGAGGAAACCCACGCAGGCCACGAAGCCGCAGAGGTAAGCGGGAACGGTCTCGAAAGGGGTGACTGCGAGCGTATAGGCCACCACTTCCGCCACCACGAATGCGGCGATGCAAGCAGCAAGCGGCAGGCCCTTTTCCAGCCAGCGCGTACCCGCCAGCAGACCGACGAAGAAGAACGGCGCATGCTGGACGATCTGGCCGGTCAGCCCCTGAGGCTGCGCCAGCACGACCACTGCCACGCTGCCCAAAGCGATGGCCGTCGCCGCGATACGGCCCCGCAGGACCATCGCCGCCGCCTGGAACAGGAACAGCGCGAGCAGGAACCAGAACACGCTCTTGGGCGGGAACGGGTAGGTCAGCACTTCGAAGGGAGAGATCCGGCCCTTGTTGCCCGCGCCGGTCACGAGATGGACGCAGCCCTCGGCCCAGGCCCAGAGGCACATCGGCCAGAGCAGGTTCAGGGCGCTGCGCGAAAGGCCGTTCCGCAGCGTCTCGGGCGCCTTGAACAGCATGCCGGAGATCAGGAAGAACACCGGCATGTGGAAGAGATAGACCGCGCGGTCGATCGTCTCGAACAGGCGTGGCTCGACCAGTCCCTGCCCGTCCAGCCCGCGCCAGACATGCCCGAACACGACGAAGACGATGGCCGCACCGCGCGCGGCGTCCAAGCCCTTAATCCTCATGGTTTCCTCGGTACGTCATCAGAGTGTTCGGGGCTGCCATGCGCCCGGCATTGAACCCGGCTTGGGGAGCATGCGGATCGCCTTGCGCCCCGCATGCCGCGCGGTGTTCGCCAGCGCCGGATAGGCGCCCAGCGAGGCGGCGAGGCCGATCAGCACCAGCGGCGCGGCGCCCTGGCAGTTGATCGTGGCCGACAGGATCGCGATCACGAAGCCGATGTGGCGGTCGGGCCGGGGAATGCGCACCAGTCGGCGGATCAGTTCCACCCCCATCAGCACGCCGAACAGGCCGAACTGGTAGAGGATGTAGAGGAACAGGTTGTCGACCGCGCTGAACGGCGAGACATAGACCCCGGTGTAGAACGCCGCCGGGCCGACCGAGCCGAAGCCGTGGCCGAGCAGCGCGGTGGCGGGGCCGCCGTCAACGATCATATCCCAGACTCCCGGCCAGGTGACGTGGAGGCGCACGACGGTGCTGCTCATGCCCACGGAAATCTCGCCGACGCCGTCGATCGCCAGCAGCCACAGCCCGGCGAGCGCGGGCAGGAAGAAGCAGGTCGAGAGCAGCGCGCCGAGCGACTTGCGGCCCGGCCCGAGGTTCTGGAACCAGTGCCAGGGCCAGAAGTCGACCAGCATGGCCACGGCCAGCGCGATCAGGTTGGTGCGCGAGGTCGTGGTGTTTAGCGCCCAGAGCGTCGCGACGTAGATCAGCAGGCGCACCTGCCAGTTACGCGCCTGTCGCAGCACGATCAGCGCCAGCAGCAGCAGGATACTGGCCGAGGCGCTGCTGGCGGCGCCGAGACCGGCGATGCGCTCCTGACCATGTATCCACCACTCGCGCCCGGCCTCGCGCTCGACACCGAACTGCGAGACCGAATAGCCGGTCCAGGGCATCGTCATCCGGGTATCGGCGGCGACCCCGGCAATGCCCATGACGAGCAGCAAGAGGCAGACCGTGCGCCACCATTTCGCATTGATGTAGCCCGGCGGCAACATGAGCACCGCGATCACCGGGCAGAGCAGCTTGAAGCCTGAGAACACCGCGACCGGATTTTGATAGACCACCACGCCAACCGCCACCTGCACGCCGGTCGCGGCGAAGAGCCAGATCAGCGGCGTTGGTAGGCGCAGGGTCACGGCGGCGAGCAGCAGTCGCATCAGGACCACCGCGATCACCGCGAGATCGGGAACGAACCAGAGCGGGCCAAGCCCGAAACGGTCGAAGTAATAGCGCGCCGCGCCGCCGAAGACCTCGCGCGCCATGATGAGCAACACGCCGCCGCCGGTCAGCACGGTCAGGAGCGCGGCGAAGCTGCGCTTTTCGGACCGGCGCGGAGCAGGAGCGGGTCTTGGCGGAATAGGCCGAGGATGGGCGTCCGCCTTCACGCCGGGCTCCAGCTTTGACTATTGCGCATGATCCAGCCGCGACCGCGCCAGATCACCAGGCAATAGACGACCCCCGCCGCGCCGAGCAGGCCGAGGCAGGCGACCGGCTCGCTGAAGCCCCGGAGCGGCACCAGCGCCGCGCCGAGCGCCAGCGAAAGCACGACCACGAAGAGCGAGGCGCGCGTCAGCAGCGGGGTGCGGACATGGCGGCTCACCACCAGATAGAACAGCGCGAAGCTGCCGATCTGCGAGATGGCAATGCCGATCGCCATGCCGGTGAGGCCGGCCAGCTTCACGCCGATGATCCCGCTCGGCACCAGCAGCGCCAGATTGACGGCGGGCGAGATGATCAGCAGCCGGGTCTTCTTGACGAGTTGCAGCGCGACCGAGAGGTGGAAGGTCGTCAGCGCCTTCAGGATCGCCGCGATCGCCACGTAGGGCAGCAGCATCGCCACGGTGTCGCGAAACGAGGGGCCGACGAAAAGCCGCGCCACGCCGGGCGAGAGCGCCGCCAGGATCGCCGCCGCCGGCGCGCCGATCATCAGGTAGATGATGAAGTTCTCGGCCAGGATCTTCTCGCCCGCCTCGCGCCCGTCCTTCTCGAAGGCGCGGACGATGGCGGGATAGGCGGACAGGTTGACCGCCAGCATCAGGAAGATGACGGTCTTCTGCATGAGGTCGACAGAGACCGAGTATTGCCCGACCGCCGCCTTGCCGAGGGTGGAGGAGACGATGTAGCGGTCCGCCACGGCGCTGGCATAGCCGAGGCCGGAGCTGACGATCAGCGGCGCGCCGTAGCGCATGATTTCCTGGAGATCGGCGCGGCGGGCGCGGAAGGGACGAAGTTCCCGCCAGGCGGCGTCGGTCACGTTACCGAGCACCGCGCAGCCGATTTGCGCTCCGAGGATGCCGATAGCCACGCCCAGCGCGCCCATGTCGAAGAACCACACGAGCACCGCGCCCACCGCCAGCGAGAGCGAAGAGCGCAGCGTCATCATCGCGAAGAAGCGCCAGCTCAGCAGGCGCAGGCGCGCGGTGACGGTGCTGATCGCGAAGAGCATTTCCGAGAACAGCCAGAGCCACATGGCGGGCCACCAGTCCGGCGCGACGCCGAGGAAATGGATCTGGAACGCGCGCAGCGACAGCGCCACCGGCAGCAGCAGCAGGATCAGCCCAAGGCAGACCATGGAGACCGCATTGGCGATGTCCGGGTTGAGCTGGTGCTCGGCGGCGGGATCGTAGAGCAGGCGCGAGGCGGTGAGGCGCAGCCACTCGAAGATCGCGGCATTGAGGAACAGCACCGTCGCCGAGACGAGCGCGTAAGTACCGAACTCGGCGGGACTGAGCAAGTGCGTCCAGACGATCAGCGAGAGGAAGTTGAGCCCGCTGGAAATGCCGAGCGCCGCCGTGGTGATCGCGCCTTTGGAAAGTTTCATGCGCCCCAATTTCATGAGCCGGGCCTTCATGCCGCCGAGAGGTCCTTGCGCTTCGGCGTCACGATCCGCGCCGGGGCGCCGACCGAGGTCGCGCCTTCCGGCACATCGCTGAGGACCACGGAATTGGCGCCGATCCGGCTTCCCCGGCCGATGCGCAGCGGCCCGGCGACCACGGCTCCGGCATAGATCACCGCATCCGCGCCGATCACCGGATAGCCTTCCCCGCGCCCCGACTGGCCGAGCGTGACGTTCTGGTAGATCGTGGCGTTCTCGCCGATCTCGACATTGTGGCCGACCACGATGCCCACCGGATGGGGCAGGTTGATCCAGCCCGCCGGGCGCGAGAGCGGAGAGATGTGGCAGGCGTAGCGCCAGTGGATGTAGCGCCGGATCGTGGTCGCCATAACCCGGCTAATGCCGCCGCGCGCGTGCAGGTGGCACATGCGCTGCCACAACGAGACGAGGCCTGCGCCTTCCATCGCACGCGCACCGCTCATCGCAGCACCTGCGAGCTAGGCGGCAGGACGCGCGCGGGAACGCCCACGGCGATGTGCCCCGCCGGAACCGAAGTCTTGACCACGGCATTGGCGCCGATCACCGCGCCCGCGCCGATCTCGATATCGCCGATCACGGTGGCGCCCGCGAAGATCGTCGCCCCGGCGCCGACGCGCGGGCAGCGCCCGGCTGTACCGTCCTGACCGATGGTGACGTTCTGATAAATCGTCACGCCGTCGGCGATCACGGCATTGTCGCCGATCACGACGCCCACGGGATGCGGCAGGTATACCGCCTCGCCCACTTTCGTCGTCGGCGCGATGTAGCAACCGTAGGCGCGGCGGATATGCCCGCGGATCGCCCGCGCGAGCAGACGCCCTGCTGGTCCCGAGGCCCAGAGCGCGCTCATCCGCTGCCAGGCACGCAGCACGCCGCTGCTGGGACTCATCCGCCCCACCGGCAGGCGTGTCGCCACGGGCAAACGCGGCGGCGCTTCCCCGAATGTCACGGCCATTTCACGCTCAGGCCGCATCGAACAGCTTCTCCAGATGGCTCTCGTAGCGATCGATCACCGCGCCCGAGGTGAAGACGCCGCCCATGTCGAGCGCGCCTGCGCTGTAATGCGCGTAAGTCTCGGCCGGGAGCGTGCGGAAGTGCTGGATCTTCTCGGCCAGTTCGGCTGCGTCCTCGCCCTCGTAAAGCTCGCCGGTCTCGCCGGGGGTCACGACTTCGGGATTGCCGCCGACCCGCGAGGCCACGACCGGCAGCGCGAAGCCATAGGCCTCGTAGATCACGCGGGGCAGCGGCTCGTTGTAGACCGAGGGGCAGATCACCACGTCGACCGCACCGTAGAAGTCTTCCGCTGCTTGCCAGCCGAGGAACTTCACGCGCGGATCGCCTGCCGCCTGCACCTTCAGCCCATCGACGTAGCCGGGTTCGCCGTCACCTGCGATCACCAGCGACCACGGGCGACCGCCTTGCGGAAGCTGGCGGACCGCCTCGATCAACTTCTCCACGCCCTTGGTCGGAGCGAGGCGGCCGATATAGCCGAAGACCATCGGCGCGCCGTCGGCCAGCGCGCGTGCCTCGGGCACCAGCGGCCGGTCGTTGACGTTCCACTGCACCGCGCAGGGCTTGTCGTCCCCGAAGGCGCCGTGGCGGCGATGGGTCTCGGCCACGAAGGCGCTGTTGGACAGGAACATGTCGACATTGCGCGTCTGGCGGCGGTTGACGCCGGCCACCACCTTGCAGCCCGAGCAGAGCGAGGTGCAGTTCTCACCCGCGCGGTACATGCCGGAGCGGCTGCAGATCAGGTAGTAGTCGCGCATCGTGTGGATCAGCCGCGCGCCGCTGCGTTTGGCCTCGCGCAGGATCGCGGTGGAGAAGCCGTCGATGATGCTGGTGTTGACCACGTCGGGGCGGATCACGTCCAGCATCTGCCGCACGTCGCGCGCGGCGCGGAAGTTCCAGAGGTCCAGCGTGTGCCAGACCGCCTTCATTGCGGGCGAGCGGCGGCGCTTGTCGTAGGGCCAGTAGATGTTGCGGATCGGCAGGACGTGGAGCGTCGGCTTGCCCGGCCCGGTCACCCCGGCCTCCATGCCTGCGCGCAAAGTCGCGGCCTCCTCGCCGCGCGGGGCGAGGCGCAGGATGTGGACGTCGTGACCGCGCTCGACGAGGCCCTCGGCCAGCGTCTGCACGGACTTGGCGCCGCCGCCCACCTGATCGGGCCGGTAGGAGCGGATGATGAAGAGAATTCGTCGGGACGTCATGGACGTGCTGTCTCCGTTGCGAGGTGCAGTGCTCATATCGCTCATGGGTTCTGCGGGCAGTTCAGCGCCGGGCGCGCGCCGCTGGCGGCGGGGCGCAGGCGCAAGTAGACGGGGGCATTGCTCAGCCGCTGCTCGCCGCCGGGAAGGGCCTTGCCGGTCATGTCCACAAGGCCCGCGAGCTTCCAACCGGAGGGCACCAACTTCGCCGGTTCCAGCAGGGCCGCGCCGGTCTTGGCCCAGACCAGTGCTTCCGCCCCGCTACCGCTCGAAAAGATCGCGCCTTCCACTCCGGCGCGCTGGACCGGGCAAGCATAGCGCATCGCGCCGAGTTCCTTCAGCAGCGTCTGCAAAGCGAAATAGGAAGGCTTGGGCGAGCCGTTCGCCTGCAGCAGGCCGAAATTGTGCTGGTCGTAATCGGGATTGCTGCCCGCGTCCTTCCACGAATACCAGACGTTCGGCGCCACATCCGCCGCCAGCGCGGAGACCAGCGTGCGAACGAGGTAGCGCGCCTGGGCGTCGCCATCGACGCGGCCGATGATCGGGCGGCCCCATTCGGAATTGGCAATCTTCGGGGCCTTCACTTGCCCGCCCGACGCGATCCGGCGGCGCAGGCCGTCCCATAGCGCCGCGTCGCGAGTGGCGTCGCCGGTCATCTGATAGGGATGGACGCTGATCCGGCTGAAGCAGGTCACGGCCTTCGATCCGGCCAGAGCCGACAGGAACGCGCCGTCCACCCATTTGGAGGCGGCGGGGCCATAGACTTCGGCGGAACCGTCGGCACCGCGGATCGCCTGACAGGCGGCGAGCGCCATGCGGCCATAGGCGGTGGCGTCCGGCTTCGGCGGCCAGAAACGGGGGTGGTCCGGCTCGTTCCAGACTTCCCAGATCGGGTCGTAGGGGGCGAAAGCCCTGGCAGCGGCGGCGGCCCAGTCGCTGTAGGCCTTGATCTGGTCCGGGGCGACCGGCGGCGAGGTGCGCCGCTCGTCACGCCCGCGCCACTGGATTTTGGTGAAAGGCGTGTGGACCGGGTTGCCGTAGTCGAGGATGAACAACGGGCGCATCCCGCGTGCATGAACCTCGCGCGCAAATTCCAGATAGGCGCCGAAATCGTAAGTGCCGGGCTTGCGCTCGGTCCCCGCCCAGCTGAAATCGCTGCGCACATAGCGCAACCCCAGCGCCGCCACGCGGTCGAGATCGGCCGGGGTCAGGTTGTTGCCCGCAATGCCCACCACTTGCCCGACAGGCGCGGAGACATGGCGCTCGGAACGGACGGCTGCAGGCTGGAGCAGCAGGGCAGCGGCCAGTAAGGCACCGGGGCTGAGCAGCAGCACGCCCGCCAGCACGCCGTTGCGCAGGCGCGCGCGCCGGGCGCGGCGACTTGCCGAGCCGAGGCCACCGCTATCCTGCCACCAGCGGATCACCTGCCAAGCACCGTCGAATAGACATCATTCACCTGCCGGTGCATGCGCTCCATCCCGAAGCGCTCTGCCACCGTGCGCGCGGCGCGCTTCTGGAGTTCGACCAGCATCGGACCGAGGCTGGAGATTTCCTCCATCGCCGTGCAGAACGCCTCCGCATCGCCTGCCAGCCAGCCGTTCTCGCGGTGGTCGATCATCTCGACGATGCCGCCCGCCGGATAGCCGACCACCGGCAGGCCCATCGACATCGCCTCCATCACCGAACGCGGCAGCGGATCGGGCGTCTCGGATGGGACGAGCACGGCATCGAGGCCGTTGTAGATCGCCGCCAGCCCTTCGAAGCGGCCCTCGAAACGGACGAAGTCCTTGAGGCCGAGCGCCTCGGCCTGACGCTTCAGGCTTTCGAGATAGGGGCGGTCTTCCTCTTCCGCCTCGCCGCGCACCAGCAGGGTGATGCGCTGTCCGCGCCGATGCGCGGCGCCGAGCCAGTCGAGCGCGACATGGTGGCCCTTGAACGGATGGATGCGCCCGCAAATGCCGACGACAAGTCCGCTTTCCGCAGCGCGGGCATGGAAGGATTGGGGCACATCGTCGCGCTTGACGCCGTTGAACACCACCGAGACATTCTGCGGCAGTGCCTCGCCCGGCCAGCAGGCGCGGCTGACCAGCACGGTGTGGTCGGAGCTGCGCGCCAGACTCTTCCAGATCAGCCGCTCGGACCCGCGCACGGCGATGTCGCGGACGTGGAATACGCAGGCCTCGCCGCCGAGCTTACGCGCCAGACCCGCGATGCAGTGCGCCTTCAAGCCATTGCTGTGCACGATCTGCGCGCCGTGACGCCTGGTCACGTCCTTGAGCCTGCGCGCGGCGCCGATCCAGTCGCCCACCGCCGCGCCGACGCTGGAGGGCCGCACCGGCCGCCGGATCGCGGCGACCTGCCCGAAGTCCACGACTTCCACCGGAATGCCCCGGCTCGCCGCCTGTTCGGACACCGGGCCCCGCGCGGGTACGACCAGCAGCGGGTCCACATGGGGGTTCGCCATCAGGTCGAACAGCGATCGCTCCGCCCCGCCCTTGAAGAAGGGCACGGGGGACAGGAAGGCGACTCGATAGTTCATAGGATCAGTCCCGTCGTTTTCAGGATGCAACATCACTTGTCCTTGCGCAGCACAGCCATGGCCAAGCGGCGCAAGGAAGCCGCCGCCGTCAGCGCGCCATCACCGCGAAGGCGTTGAAGAGCGGCGCCGTTTTCAGGAAGTCCTGCCAAAGTGTCTTGATCTTCGAATTGCCGACCACGACGAGATCGCCGTCCATGATGATAGGATCGGGACTGACGCCGCCGCGAATATCCTTCACGTCGAAGCGCGCGACCATGCGCTGCCCGTCGATGGTCCGGAAGATCACCACTTGGTCGAGCTTCGCCGTGGGTGACGGACTCTGCGCCTTTGCCAGCGCGCCCAGCAGCGTCGTATTGCCGCTCAGTTCGAAGGAACCGGGGACCTTGACCTCGCCCTCGACGGTCACGAAGCGCGGTGCGGCCTCGTCCACCGCGACGGCGACTTGCGGATCTTTCAGGTACTTGCGCGCGAGAATGCCGGTGATCTCGTCCTTCAGCTCTGGCGCGCTGCGACCGGCCGCCTTGACCTGCCCGGCGAAGGGAAGCTGGATGAAACCAGCCTCGTCCACGCGCGCCTTCTCTACCGAGAGATCGGGTTCGCCGAAGACACGCACCTGAAGAACGTCCTTCGGCGCGATCGCATAGACGGTCGGCGCCGGAATCGTCGCCGGAATGGTCCTATAAGCAGCCTCGCCGACCGGAACATTCGGGTTGCGTGTCATCGTCGACGTACAACCCGCCAGAAGCGTGCCGGAAAAAAGGACAGCGAGCCCGAGAAGCGTTCTTGTGCCGTGCACTTACGGTCGTCTCCATAAGGCCTAAGTCAATCACCTATTCGGGTAATCGGCGGCACATAAGGGCGCAAGTGCTTGAGCCCTGTTCAAAAACGGCGAGACCCACTCCTAAAACGGCACGTCGCAAAACTCTTCCGCAAGTGCGAAATCGATCCGGGTGCGAGGGGCGGTAACATCCGTTCGGCGGCGAATCCGCGATGCCGTTACAATCGATGGCGACCGCATCAACGGTCGTTCATGTGGCGTTCAACTGATCCGAGAGGCGTGATATCAGTTAAATCTCAGTATTTCTCCGGAGAGAGCGCCCTTGATTGGTTAGCACTTGCGAAAGGATAGCGCCGCGATGGAGACTGTTCGATTTGACGCACCGCAGCACGAACGCCTATTCCTTGAACCCGGTTGATGAGACCGCCCCCTTCTGCCCTCTTGCGCGGAAAGAACCGGCCGTCCAACAGGATATCGAAAGACCTCGGCAACCCGGTTGCCATGCAGCAGAGCGAGACCATGAGCGCCAAGATTCCCGTCCTCGTCACCGGCGGTGCCGGTTATATCGGCAGCCACGCCGTTCTCGCCCTCAAGGATGCCGGCTGGCCGGTCGCGGTGATCGACAACCTGACCACCGGCTTCCGCTTCGCCATTCCCGAAGGCGTGCCGCTCTACGAAGGCGATATCGAGGATGCGGCACTGCTCGCGCGGATATTCGAGGAACAGGGGATCAAGGCGGTAATGCATTTCGCCGGTTCGATCATCGTGCCGGAATCGGTCGAGAACCCGCTGAAATACTATCACAACAACACCGCCAAGAGCCGCGCCCTGATCGATGCGGCGGTCTCGGCAGGCGTGCCGCACTTCATCTTCAGCTCGACGGCAGCGACTTACGGCATTCCCGAAGTTTCGCCTGTGACCGAGGACAGCCCGAAGCTGCCGATCAACCCTTACGGCATGTCCAAGCTGATGACCGAGATCATGCTGGGCGACGTTTCGCGGGCGCATGCCTTCAACTACTGCGCGCTGCGCTATTTTAATGTCGCCGGAGCCGATCCCCAGGCCCGCACCGGGCAATCGACGGCGGGTGCCACGCATCTCATCAAGGTGGCGGTGGAAGCGGCGCTCGGCAAGCGCGAGCATGTCGGGGTGTTCGGCACCGACTTCGACACGCCCGACGGCACCGGCGTGCGCGACTATATCCATGTCTCGGATCTCGCCAGCGCCCACGTTCTGGCACTGGAGGCACTGATCGCCGCGCCGGGGGAATCGCTGACGATGAACTGCGGCTATGGCCAGGGCTTCTCGGTGCTCGACGTGCTGGACGCCGTGGACCGCGTCACCAACCGCACGATCGACCGCCGCTTGCAGGGCCGCCGCGCGGGCGATCCGGATTCGCTGATCTCGGACAATCGCCGCATCAAGGCGACGCTGCCCTGGCAGCCGAAATATGCCGATCTCGGCACGATCGTCGAACACGCGCTCGCCTGGGAGCGCCGGTTGACGGAATTGCGGGCCGGGTAGCGCGGTCGCCGGAACGATACCGTTCCGGAGCGCATCCGGAACGGTATGTAATGCCCCTCAGAACGCCACGCTCAGCGAGGCGCGGGCCGAAAGATCGGTGGCATCCTCGGTGCGCTCGGCGCGGGCGGTGATTTTCCAGGTGAAGTCGTAGCCACCGGCAAGCATCGAAACTTCGCTGACCCAGGCACCCTTCTGGCTTTCGGGCGTGATGGTGAAGGCCTCGCCGGCGTCGTAAGTATCGCCGCCGTTGAAATAAGCCGTGGTGCTGCCGAGCTTGCCCGAGACCACCTCGCGGCGACCGGCTTCGATCTGGAAGGTCAGCGGGCGCCAGTCGGGCGAGATCGTGCCCAGCGAATAGGACGCCGTCAGCGTCGGCGTCAGCGTCGTCAGCTTGCTGGTGCGGCTGGCCACGGTCAGCGCGATGGCATCGCTGTCCGCCGTTTCGCTATAGCCGTTTTCCTTCAGCCAGAACTGCTCCAGCTCGACCTTGGGCTTCAGATTGAAGCGGCGCGACATCTGGAAGCGGTAGGAGGCCCCGGCAAGGCCGGAGAGCATCCAGCCGCTCCACTTGCCGTCGGCCGCGTAAGTGAAGTCGGTATCGTCGATCGTGCCGGTGAACGTGCGGGTCGAATCGACAGAAATCTTCGAAGCGCCGATGCGCGCCCAGGCCATGAACGGTCCCTTGCCGGTGCGCCAGAACAGGCCGAGGTCGTGCTGGCCGACCCCCAGATCGCCGGTGCCGCCGTTATCCGTAACGGTGCCGTGAAGCCAGGCATAGGACACGCCGAAATAACCGAGGTTCGTCCGCCGCTCGACACCCGCGGAGAGGCCCCAGCCGCTCGCCTTGTAGCCCGCCGTCGAACCGGCACCCTTGGCGGTGCGCCAGTAGACCGGCTCGAACCAGCCACCCACGTCGGAGATGGTGAACAGCGACGTCTCGTCCGAAAGATGGCGCGCGGCCATGCGGTCGCCATGGGTCACGGCATCGAAGACGCCGCCCGAGTGGTCGGGCAGCAGCCCGGCGACCTGGCTCCGGAGCGTGGCCGAATCCTCGACCTGGAGCAGGCTGGAGGTCAGGCTGTCGTCGTTCTGCGCCGTGGCGTAGATCGCATCCCACGCCGAAGCCTCGCTGCGGGTGAGGCCCAGTTCGTCGGTCGTCTTGCGCGCGATGGTGAGGTAGATGCTGTTGGCATCGGTCGAGACTTCGCCGTTGTAGATGAACGGCAGATCGGTGTCGGTGGCGTTCAGCGTGCCCTGCACGTCGAGACTGCTGGCGGTGAGCACCGTGTAGGTGCCTTCGGCATCGCCGAGGTCGGTGACGGTAGCGGTGACCTTGGCGCCGTCTTCCAACGTCGCATTGGCAACGGTGTAGAGCGAGGAGGTGCCCTCCGCGGTGTCGACATAGACGCCCAGCGAACCGCCCGACTTCACGATCAGGCTGCCGAAGCTGATCATATCGGAATCGCTGGCGGTCAGCTTGGCACCGCTGCCTATCGTCACGGTCAGGTTGTCGGCATTGCCGAAGTTGCCCGAATAGACCGATTTGCCCGACAGGGTCAGCGTGCCCGTATTTCCGTCGAAGTCCATCGTGCCGATGAAGCTCGCGGTTCCGGCCAGCTTCGCCGTGCCGGTCCCGCTGCCGAAGTAGACGTCGCCGGTGTAGACGGTGTTGCCCGACAGGTTCAGCGTGTCGTCGCCCTCGCCGAACAGGGTGTTGCCGGTGATGGTGCCGGACGAGGCGTTGATGATGTCGTTCCCCGAACCCAACAGGATATTGCCGGTGATCGCCGTGTAGATCGTCGGATCGGTGTCGGTATCGTTGTCGTCAAGATAGTCGGCGCTGGTCTCGGCATCGGCTTCGTTGAGGTACTGGTTGATGGTGACGCCGGTGGTGTTGGCGGACAGGTCGATGGCGGTGCGGGTGTCGGTGCTCGACCCGCTCGCGGCGATGAAGCCGGTGTTGTCGATCGTCGTCAGCGTGCCCGACAGATCGCGAATCGCGGTGGAAGAGCCTTCGCCCTGCGAGGTTATCGAGGCCGCAATCGAGCCGCTGTTGTAAAGGCTGGTCACCGTGCTGCCGGCATTGATGAGCAGCGCGGTCGCCGCCGAATCGTAAGTGGTGGCGCTGAGCGTGCCGGTCACGCCGATACCGTCCGTCAAGGTGACGTTGCCCCCTTGGCCACCGATCACCAGGCCATAGGCATCGGTATTGCTATAATAGGCGTTGGAACTGACCGATCCGTCGATGGCGATCGAGTAGGTGCCCGAATTGCTCGACACCCCGCCCACGGTGATGTCGCTGGCGCCGCCGACCTGGATCGCCGGGCCGTTGCCATAGGCCACGACGGCGCCCGTGCCTTCATTGTCATCATCGACGCCGTCGTTGTCCTCGTCGTCATTGGTGCTGTCGTTGTCGACCGGGGGCGCTGCGACATAGATGCCGCCCGCGACATTGCCGGTGATCTCCACCGCCGCCGCGCCCGAACGCAGCGCCGCCCGCGAAAGCACCATCGTCGCGCTGTCATCGTCGGTATAGGAGGCGCGCTGCGAGACGGTGCCCTGGATCGTCACGGTGCCGCTGACGTCGCCGTCCACGACCAGCCCCTGGGCGCCCGCGCCGGTGGCATAGACGGTGCCCTCCACCGTTACGTTCCCATCGACGCTCTTCGTGGAGATGCCGACCGCGTTGTCGCCGATCACATTGATCGTGCCGGTGTTCGTGATGTCGCCCACGTAGTCCGAATCGACGACGATGCCGCCCGAATTCAGACCCTCGACCGTGATCGTCCCCTCGTTGAGGATCGAACCGCTGGTGGTCGCGCCCGACAGGACGTGGATGCCGTAGCGGTTGCTGACCGAAGCGATCGCACCGTCGGCAATGCCGTTCGAGTCGGTGTCTGCGGGAACGAAGTCCTCGCTGACCGTGAGCGTGGCATCCTCGCCCACCGTGATGGTCGAGGCGGTTCCGGCATTTACAGTGATGCCGGTGGCACCATCGGCATCGTCGAGCGCCAGGGCGCCTTCCACATCGACGGCATTGTTGCTGTCGACGGTGATCGCGCTGCCGCTGGGCAAAGTGATCGTGCCGTCGTCGGTCACGGTCACGTCACCCGCACTGGATGTGACGAGCGCCTTGGTCGTGGACGTGGAGGCGGTGGTAGCCGCGAACAAAGGCGCGGCGGAAAGCGCGAGAACGAGCGCGCCGATGCTGGAAGACGTATGCAGCGAGTTCATGATGATGGGTCTCTTGGTGAGCGCAGGGCTTCAGGCAGGACCGGGAGGTTCCGATCCTGCTGGAATTTCAGTCAGGCGGCGATGTCAGTTGGCCGCCTCAGACGATGGTGCCAGTGGCCGCCCTCAGGCGGCGATGCCGATAAGCGCGGTCCCGGTATATCCGGCGGTCAGGCTGCCGCTCAGCGTCGGCGTCATCTGCGCGATCTGGGCCGAGCTGTTGTCTCCGAAGACATTGTCCGAAGAGAGCGAGACCGCATTGTAGTTGGCGATGCTGGCCGTGTAGCGGGTGTCGCCGGTGAAGACGGCGGTATTGGTCGCCGCCGGCATCGCAAGCTGCGAAATCAGGCTGGCGGTGCGCCCGGTGCTCGCAGATGTCAGGCCACCGGTGAATATCTCGAAGTGGATGTGCGGCCAGCGTCCGGAGTAGCAAGCCGGATAGATCGTCTTGAACGTGACCTTGCCCTCGGCATCGGTCACCTGCACGCCGCGCAGGTAGCTCTCGGTGGTGACGCCGCTGGAATAGAGCGAGTATTTACCCGCCGCATCGCACTGCCAGATATAGATCGCCGCGCCCGCGATGGCGGCGCAGCCGTTGTTCACGTCCACCAGTTGCAAGGTCAGTTCCAGCTGGACGCCGTCCGCCGTGGTGGTGGAATTGATGAAGCTGGAGCGGATGTCCGAACGGACCACGCCGCTGACGGTGAGCACGTTGGAGGTCGAACCGCTGGCGCTGTTGGTGCCGTCGGCCGGATAGGGGCCGTTGGTCTCGGTCGGATCGGCGATGCAACTGCTGGAGGAGGTTCCGCCCGAAGTCGTCGTGGACGAACTGGTCGAGGACGTGCTCGTCGAACTGGTGCTCGACGTGCCGGAGGAACTCGTCGAGCCGGTCAAGCTGCCGGAACCGGAAGAAGACGAGCCGTCGTCGCCTCCGCAGGCCGTCACGGCGGCGAAGCCACCCGCACCGGCCAGGATGCCCAGCGCGCGGCGGCGTCCTATCAGGTTCCTGCCGATCGTCTTCAGGTCGTGGGCCAGGCCGCCATCATGGTCATGGCGATGGTCATGGTCTTCCATCTGCAATCTCCCCTCGTGTCGCATTTCGCGCGACGGGCCGGGAGGCCGGCATCGCGGATCAGGTCACGACGAGAAGTGGAAGCACGCCTTTGCGATCGGATTTCAGAGGCATTTCACGTCTGTCGCGCCACGGCTCAACTCCCGTGCGCGCCTGTCACGCAGGTGAAATGTCTCCGGATACGGAGGGGACGAAAAGATAGCCCTCGTTGCGCACGGTGCGGATGATGTCGCCGCCGCCGTCGCCTTCGGACAGCTTGCGGCGCAGGCGGGAAAGCTGCACGTCGATCGCGCGATCGTAGTGATCGCTGTCCTCGCCGCGCGACCAGTCGAGCAGCTGGTCGCGGGTGAGCACCCGGCGCGGATGCTCGGCGAAGGCCCTGAGCAGGCGAAACTCGCCGTCCGACAGCGAGATCACCCGGTTGGCCGGATCGAACAGCAGGCGCAGGCCGAGGTCCATGCGCCAACCGGCGAAATGGAGGCACTCGCCGGAATGGACGTCGTTGACCGGGCGCTGCTCGGGAACCGCGGCAGGCGAAACGATCCGTTCCACCGGCCCCATATTGGCGCGGCGGCGCAGCACGGTGCGGATGCGGGCGAGCAGTTCGCGCGGATTGCAGGGCTTGGCCAGATAGTCGTCCGCCCCCATCTCCAGCCCGACGATCCGGTCGACATCGCTGCCCACGGCGGAGAGCATGATGACCGGCGGGGCATCAGGACCGAGCCCCCGCAAGGCGGTAAGCCCGTCCTCGCGCGGCATCATCACGTCCAGCACGATGAGATCGAAATGCCCGCGCGCGAGATGGTCGCGCATTTCGGTCGGATCGGCGGCGGTTTCGGTGGCATAGCCGTGCTTGCCCAGAAACTCGCTGATGAGCGAGCGGATGCCGTCATCGTCGTCGACGATGAGGATACGGGTTTCGAGGTCCATCGGTGCGCGTTCTAGGATCATTGTGCGCCGATAGAAACCCCGTGTTCCAGCCAGATTTCAGCCCGGATACAGCTTGCGACAAGATCGCGGTCCGATTGCAATCTACGTGAAATCCGCAAGCAAACTCGCGGCCCAACAAGCAGCGCCATGGACATTCGAGTTCGTCAGGTTCCGTCCTGGATGGACTGCAGCGCGCATCGAGCGACATCCCCCGTCGCTTTCGCCGCCTTGCTGCATTCACCCGGAACGGCCGGAACCGCCGTTCGGTTAGCCACCGCCAAGGCGCCGGACGGCGCCGGGTCCGTCGCAGCGACAGGTCACGTAGTCGCACCCGCCCTGTCCTGCGACGGCCCCGGAACTATATTCTCAGCCGGACTGGCAAAAACCGTACCCGATACTGACATATATCGGTGCTACCCGGCGCAGCGACCCACTGGGCGACCCACCGGCCCCGGCCGGTACGACAGAGATTACCTTCCGGCACCGCAGGGAACACGGTTGCCGGACAGGTCCCGAGGTGACCGTCCTCGCCCGACATACCGGGCGCGGGCGCGGAGCGGGTTCGGAAGGGACGTGTCCCTCTCTTCCGAGCCCGCGCCGCAAAACCTCTTGCCCTTGCTCACGGCTCGAAATGGCGGCGGATTCGTGGCAATGGCCGGAACATGAGCCTGCCCCGCCCCATCATGCCCCGTCTTACCGGCCGACTCGGTATGCCGCTGGCGATGCAGATGATCGTCATCCTCGTCTGCGCGCTGATCGGCGCGCAGCTGGTGACGCTGGGCCTTACCGTGGTCCTGCCGCCCAGCCCGACCGCGCGCTGGAACATCGACGAAGTGGCCAGCGCGCTGACGACCCGCGACCTGCCCGACCGGCTCGAACGCAAGCCCATGGTCGGCCCGCCCGACGTAAGCGGACAGGGCTGGCTGGTCTCCGAATCCTCGCGCGATGCCCTTGCAGAGCGGCTCGGGCGGGATCGCCGGGACGTGGTGCTGGCGTTCTATACCCAGCTTCCGGTCGGCGGCGTCGCGGTGCCCAGCAATGCCCGCTCGCCGTTGGCGATCCTGAAAAGCAAAGGTGCCCGCACCACCGAGGTCTCCTCGCTACTGGTCGGTTCTGCCGATGCCCAGTCGATTCCCGGTGGCCCCCCGCCGGGCGGCGCGGCAGGTCCCGGCGGCCTCCCGGGCGGACACTTCCCCGGCGGCCATTTTCCTGCTGGCATGCCTCCGGGCGGAACGATGCCGCGCGTGCCCTCGATGCCGCATCCATCCATGCCTGGCGGCGGTCGCCCCGGCGGTCACGTTCCGAATGCCGCCATGCCCGGCGGCAAAGTTCCGGGTGCTCCTGCCGCAACGCCCGACGGGGGACGCCCAGGCGGTCAACCGGGTGCTCAGAGACCCCGCCCCAGCCAAGGGATGGGAGGACAAACGGGAGCGCCCTCCGGCGGTGTGCCCAATCAGGACGGCCAACCCGGACGGATCATGGCCCCCGGCATGCGCCCGGGCGGGATGCTCGGTCCTATCGGCGGCGGTGCCATCGGCTCCGGCATGCTGGCGCCGGTCATGCCGAGCATGACCGACATCCCGCGCGCCGCCCTGCCCAGCGCAACGCCGGAGTCGATCGCCAGACCCACGCTGAGCAGCCGCCCGGTCACGGTCTCGATTCCCTTGCCGCCGGTCACGCTCGCCTCGCCAACGGTCGCTCCCACCGCCATCGCTCCCCGCGTAGCGAGCGGCACCGCAGCCAATGCCGCCACGCCGCAGCCCGCGGTCCCCGGCAAGCCGCAGCCGATTCCCTTCCGCCATTCGGGCGGCAACTTCTTCGCGCTGACCTCGCCGCCGTTCATCGAGGGCGATTTCGTCGCCGCGACCCGCCAGCCGGACGGGCAGTGGCTGGCCGTCGCGCCGCGTGCCGAACCTTTCCCCAATGCCTGGCAGAAGCGGGTGATGCTGTGGTTCGCGCTGTCACTGGCGATCATCAGCCCGTTCGCCTGGCTCTTCGCGCGCCGCATCGTCGTGCCGCTCAAGGACTTCGCGCAGGCCGCCGAACAGCTCGGGCGCGACCCTTCGGCGACGATCCTGCCGCTGTCCGGCCCCGCCGAAATTGGCCGCGCCGCCAATGCCTTCAACCAGATGCGCTTCCGCCTGCGCGCCTTCGTGGACGACCGCACGGCGATGGTCGGCGCCATCAGCCACGACTTGCGCACCCCGCTCACCCGCCTGCGCTTCCGCATCGAAGACGTGCCCGACGACCAGCGCGAAGGACTGCTGAAGGAAGTGAGCGAGATGGAAGCGATGATCAGCCAGGTCATCGCCTTCATCCGCGACGCCTCCACGCCGGGACCGCGCAAGCGCGTGGACTTCGCCGATCTCATCGCCGGCAGCGTCGCCGATGCCCAGCTCGTGGGCGGCAAAGTCACCATCGAGCATAACGTCCACATCCCCGTCGAGGTGGACCCGGTCGGCATCCGCCGCCTGCTCGGCAACCTGCTGGAGAACGCCATCAAGTACGGGGAAAGCGCCAGGGTCCGCGTCAGCCTGCTGGACGGCGAGGCCGTGGCCGAGATCGTCGATGCCGGTCCCGGCATTCCCGAGGACGAGTTCGACCGCGCCTTCGAGCCGTTCTACCGCTCCGAAACCGCGCGCAAGTCGGGCCAGAAGGGCACCGGGCTGGGCCTCGCGGTCTGTCGCTCGATCGCCCGCGCCCATGGCGGTGACGTCAACTTCGTGCATGGCGGAGACGGTTTCGCGGCACGCGTGACGGTTCCGGCCGCCTTCGACCCGACCCTGCGAAAGGCCGCCTGATGCCGCGTCTGCTACCGGCATGCCTGCTCGCGGCGGGCATGACCGCCCTGCCCGTCGCTCCCGCCGCTCTGGCGCAGGACAGCGCCGCCGAAACCGTAACGGAAACCGAAAGCACGGACGATACGGCAACCGAGGCGCCGAACCCCACCCCTTGGACCGCCACCGCCTCCGCAGGCGTGAGCAATCGCGACGATGGCCCCGACGGGTCGTGGCAGGCACTCTCGCTGACGCGGCAGGTCGGGCGCGGCTATGTGCGCGGCGGGTTGATGCGCTACCACGGCACGCTGATCCAGGCCTATACGGCCCTGCCCTCGGACTACTACGTCGGCACGCTCGGCGCAGGCGGCAACTTCGACAACTGGGTGGTGGACGGCTGGGCCAGCTACGGCCGTCAGGACTATGGCCGGATCACCAACGATTGGGGCACGCGCCGCGAGAGCACCGGTGCCCGCAGCAGCGCCTACTACGCGGTGGGCGGCGATTTCGGGCGGATATTCCCGCTCTCACCGCGCTGGTTCGTGACGCCGACCGTCGTCGGCTCCTATGCGCTGGGCCGCCTGCTGCGCCCCGCCCCGGACTTCACCGGCCTCGTCGATCTCGAAACCCGCGAGCCGACCTGGACGCTCGGCAGCAGCGTGCGCATCGACCATGCCTTTGGCCGGAACGCCGATCACTATGCCGGTCTCTCGGTTTCCCGCAACTGGACCAGCAATGCCGTCTCGCAAGTCACCGGCGGCCAGTTTCAGGACCTGAACGGCATTCCCCGCTCCGGCCTGCTCGATTCGCAGCACTATTCGGACGCCTGGTGGGAAGTGGGCGTGAGCGCCAACATGAAGCTGACGGACCGCCTGCACCTCGATCTCTATGCCTCGCGCAGCTTCGATGCGCTGGCGGGAAACACGACTTCTGCCGGCATTTCCCTGCGCAAATCGTTCTGACATTCCGCCCCCGGCGGGGGAGGGTCAGGCCGCTCGGGCAATCGCCACGGGGATCGACTTGTAGGCCGGGGTTCCGCTGACCGGATCGAAATCTTCCAGCGGCACCAGGCAGTTCGCCTCGGGATAATAGGCCGCCAGCGAACCGCGCGCGATGGCGTGCTTGATGACCGTGAAGCCCTTGAGCACTCGCCCCGCCGTCGTGGTCACATCGACCAGATCGCCATGTGCAAGGCCCAGCATGTCGAGATCGACCTCATTGGCGAAGATCACGTCGCGGCGGCCGGTCACGCCGCGGTAGCGATCGTCGAGGCTGTAGATCGTGGTGTTGTACTGGTCGTGGCTGCGGATGGTGGTGAGCAGCAGCGGCCGCGCGCCTTTCTCCACCTCGACCCGGTGGGCAAGGAACTGCGCCTTGCCGCTGGGCGTGTTCCAGACGCGGTGATCCGGCGCGATGGTCAGGCGGAAACCGCCCGGCTCGCGGACGCGGCGGTTGAAATCGTGGAAGTCGGGATAGACCTGCTCGATCCCCTCGCGAATGCGGTCGTAGTCGGCCACGAGCGCGTCCCAGTCGACCAGGCTGCGCGGCATCGCCGCCTTGGCGAGACCCGCGACGATCGCCGGTTCCGAACGCACCAGCGGCCCCGGCGCCTTCAGCTTTCCGCGCGAGGCGTGGACCATCGACATGCTGTCCTCCACGGTCACGAACTGCGCCCCCGTCGCCTGCTCGTCCAGCTCGGTGCGGCCGAGGCAGGGGAGCACCAGCGTTTCCCTGGCGGTGAGCAGGCAGGTGCGGTTGAACTTGGTGAGGATGCTGACCGAAAGATCGAGCTTCCGCATCGCCGCGAAGCAGGCCTCCGGATCCGGCATGGCGACCGCGAGATTGCCGCCGAGACCGATCAGCGCCTTCGAGCGACCATCACGCATGGCCTCCAGCGCCTCGACCGCGTTGTGCCCGTGCTCGCGCGGCGACGTGATGCCGTATGTGGCGTCGAGCCGTTCGAGCATCGCTTCCGCCGGAATCTCGGTAATGCCCACGGTGCGGTCGCCCTGCACGTTGCTGTGGCCGCGCAGCGGGCAGATTCCCGCCCCCCCCTTGCCGAACATGCCGCGCAGAAGCAGCAGGTTGGCGATCGACTGCACGTTCTGGGTGCCGTGGCGGTGCTGGGTGATGCCCATGCCGTAGCAGACGATCACCCGCTCGGCATCGATGTAGACTTTGGCCATCGACTCGATGGCATCGCGCGTCAGGCCGGACGTGGTTTCGATCCAGTCCCACGAAGTCGCTTCGAGATCGGCCCGGAGCGCCTCCAGCCCCTCAGTATGCTCGGCGATGAAGGCATGGTCGAGCGCATCGGCCTCGATCACCAGCTTCATCATCCCCTTGAGCATCGCCATGTCGCCGCCGATGCGCACCTGGTGATAGGCCGAGGCTAGCGGCGTCGCGTGGGTGGACAGCATCTCGGTGGGATGCTGCGGCGACTTGAAACGCTCCAGCCCGCGCTCGCGCATGGGATTGGCGACCACGATCGGCACGCCCCGCTTGGACGCGGCGGCCAGCGTGGAGAGCATGCGCGGGTGATTGGTGCCGGGGTTGTGGCCGATACAGAAGATCGCGTCGGCATGATCGAAATCTTCCAGCGTCACCGTGCCCTTGCCGATGCCGATCGACTTGGGCAGCCCCACGCTCGTCGCCTCGTGGCACATGTTGGAGCAGTCGGGGAAATTGTTGGTGCCGAACTCGCGCGCGAAGAGCTGGTAGAGGAACGCCGCCTCGTTCGAGGCACGGCCCGAGCAGTAGAATTCGCAGGCATGCGGATCGTCCAGTTCGCGCAGCACCGCACCGGCGCGGGCGAAGGCCTCGTCCCAGCTTATCGGCACGAAATGGTCGGTCTCGGGATCGTAGCGCAGCGGCTCGGTGAGGCGCCCGGCATCTTCCAGCTTGTGGTCGCTCCAGCTCCACAGCTCGCTGACGCTGTACTTGGCGAAAAATTCGGGATCGACACGCTTGACGGTCGCTTCCCATGTCACGGCCTTGGCCCCGTTCTCGCAGAATTCGAACGAGGACGTGTGCTTGGGGTCGGGCCAGGCGCAGCCCGGACAGTCGAACCCGTCGGGCTGGTTCATCTGCAGGAGCGCGCGGGTATCCGGACTGGCCTTCATCTGCTCGCGCACGGTGCGTGCGACCGCGCCCAGCGCGCCCCAGCCGCCCGCCGGGCCGTTGTAATCGCCGATGCCTTCGAGATTGCCGTCCGCAGTGTGATTTTCGGCCATGACCCTGGTTCCTTTTTCCGCTCCCGGCATAGCCGATGGAACGCACGAAAAACAGCAGGGCTGCGCTCAAGTGCTCCTGCGAAAATCGCAAGACGGGGATGCGGGCACGACGACCTGCCTCATTGATTACCCCTCAAGTTCAGCTTCATGTGCGGCCCGCGCTCGGATACCAGAAGCGGAACCCTCGCCTTCCCGAGGGCAGGAGCCATCACGATGCCGCAGGAACTGGTGACGGTCGTGATCCCCGCCTATCGCGCCGCCGAATCCATCGAGCGGGCGGTGCTGTCGGTCTTCGCGCAGCCCGGCGTCGCCTGCCGGGTGATCGTCGTAGTCGACGACGAGGAAGGCTCGACCGAAGCCGCCCTCGCCGCGCTCGACGACGAACGGCTGACGGTCCTGACCAACCCTGGCAACCTGGGCGCCCAGAAAACCCGGAATCGTGGCCTCGCCGCCGCGACCAGCGACTGGGTCATGTTCCTCGACAGCGACGATTTCGTGATGGGCGACCTGCTGCCGGGCCTCGTCCAGGCACTGGAACAGGGCGCCGATGTCGCCTTCGGTCCCTGGCTGCGGCTCGACGAAGATCGTGGCCGGGCCGAACGGCATCAGGAACACTATGCCGACGCCGCCGACCTGCTCGACCGCTGGCTGGTGCGGCGGCAATGGACGCCGCCCTGCGCGGTGCTCTGGCGCACGGCGTTCCTGCGCGGGATCGGCGGCTGGAAGGAAAGCGTCCGCCGCAATCAGGACGGCGAAGTGGTCTGCCGCGCCTTGCTTGCGGGTGCTCGTCTGGGCCATTCGCAGCGCGGCTGCGGGGTCTATGTCCAGCACGATTCGCCGCACCGGATCTCGCAGGCCCGCTCCACTTTCGGCGACCTGATCGCGGTGGCCGAAGACTTGCTGGCGCAGCCGACAGAGGCCGTCGAGGAGGGCCGGCGACGCAAGATCCTGGGCGACTACTTCTACTGGCTGGCCGACAGCGCCTTCCGTCGCGGCGACCGCGAACAGGGCCGCCGCGCCCGGCAACGCGCGGTGGATCTGGGCGGCTCGCTGAACATGGGATCGCCCCTCCCCCGGCTGGGCGCCGCCGTGCTGGGCCTGGAAAACTATCGCCGCGCCGTCTCCTGGGCGACGAAACCCTAAGCCGCCGCCTTTCGCCGCAACCGGTCGGGCAGGAGATTCCCGGCAAGGCGCAACATCTCGGCCATGGCCTGCCGTCCGCCCGGCGTCACCGCCTGCGCCGCCACCGCACCGATGTAACTGGAAGCGACGGCAAGCGCGAGCAGCCCCACGGTCGGCAGCTCCTCGCCCAATGCCGCGACGATCCCCCAGGCGAACAGCCCGCCGAGCAGCGAGGGCAGCTGCACGACATACATGAAGCCCTGCGAGATCGGCGTATCCCGCGTCGCGAAATGATAGAGCGGCGGCAGTGAGGCGAGCTGGCCGATGAAGTAGGCGCAGGCCACGCCCACCGCCCCCCAGTACACCCCGATGAAGAAGCTGGCGATCGACACCGCGCTGGAAAAGATGCCCCAGTACATCATCCGCCGGGTGTTCCCGCTGCTGATATAGAGCCAGCCGGTGGTGTTCGGCACGCATTGCACGATCGCGGTCAGGCTCAGCCAGAAGAAGATCGGACTCGCCGCCGCCCAGCGCTCGCCAAGCAGGAAGGGCACGAGCCGCTCGCTGCAAATCGCCGCCGCGAGGATCCCCGGCATCGCGATCAGCGCCAAAGCGCGCAGGCACAGTTCGTAGACGCGGCGATAGCGCTCCGGCTCGTCGCGCACCCGGCTCAGCACCGGCAGCATGACCCGGCTCAGCGGCTGGTTGATGTTCTGCAAGGGGAACAGCATGAGCTTGTAGCTGCGGTCGTAGAGGCCCACCGCATCCGCGCCCTCGGCCTTGGCGATAATGACATTGTCGAGGTTGCGGGCGAAGAAGTTGACGAGGTTGAAGCCGGTCAGGTTGGCGCCGAACACCACCAGCTTGCGCACTCCGGAAAAGGAAGCGCCGAGCCGGGGGCGCCACCGACACGCCCGCCACATCATCGCCGTGCTGATCGCGGCATTGAGCAGCGTGCCCAGCCAGATCGCCCAGTAACTCTTCAGCGCCAGCGCCGCCGCGGCAGTCAGCACGAAAGTACCGAGGGCGACGACCACGTCGTTCACGCTCAGCGCATGGAAGCGCATCTCGCGGTTGAGCAAGGCCTGGTGTTGCAGCTTGAGACCGGTGATCAGGATCGTCAGCCCGGTCGCCGCCGTGACGTATCCGGCGCGCGCGTCGCCGTAGAATGCGCCCACCGCGGGCGCCATTGCCACCATGACCAGCGCCGCCACGGTCGAGACGAGCACGTTGAGCCAGAACAGCGCGTTGGAATGCTCCGGGTCGAGTTCGCGGGCCTGCACCACGGCTTGCGCGAAGCCGAGGTTCTGGAAGGTCATGATAAGCCCGGTCAGCGGCGCCACCATCGCCGCCACGCCGTAGTCCGAAGGCGAGAGAATGCGCGCGACCACGATCGTCGTCCCCATCGTGGTGAAGACCTTCACAAGCTGCGCGACGGCAGTCGAGGCCACGCCTCGGGTGGCGCGGCGGCCCATATCCTCGGTCTTGGCCATATCCGCCTTAGTCTCCCGATGCGGCCGGACCGGTCCGGCAGGGCATTGCAAGGGGGTTGCCGAACTGCTCCGCCAGCATGGCGATCTGCGCATCGTTCTGCACGATATTGTCGTCGAACAGCCGCACCTTCTGCGACGACCACCAGCCCATCTGGACGAATGGGGGACCGACCTTGCGATAGGTCGTTCCCGCCCGCCGCGCGCACCAGTAGAACCAGAGATCGTCCGCCGACGGTGCGTAGCGCTCGAACAGGTCGCGCCGGGCGACATCGGGATGCAGCGCGCCGGGGGGATAGAGAATACCGCCGACGCCGGTGGGCATCACGTCCACGCTTGGCCGCCGCGAGGCCGCGTCCTCCACGTCCCAGATCCAGTCGCGATAGGGTGCGATCCGGCCCTGCGCGTCCTGCGTCAGGCGATGGGCGCGATGGCAGGTAATGGAATCGTGCTCGCCGCCCTGCCCTTCGACGAGCCAGGTCAGCCAGTCCGGCTTGTAGAAGACATCGTCGTCCGCCGTCGCCACCCAGGCATCGGGAAACTCCGCCAGCGCGAAGACCAGCTTCTTGTAGCTGCGCAAATCCTCGACAAGGCGAAGCTCCACCTTGTCTCCGAACAGTCGGCGAACCGCCTTCGGCAAGGCCGCTTCATCGCCGCGCGCAAGCCACAGGACGATGCGGTCGGCGACAGTATCCTGGCGCAACAGTCCCAGCAGCGTCAGATGCAGCGTGGGATAGCGCGGCGGATAGGAGGTCAGCGAAACGACGAGTTCGCCGGGCAATCCATGCGCGCGCGGCGTTCCCTGCGGAAAGTCCTGCGAGCGGCGGCGATACTGCCGCCCGCTCCAGAGCCGCACCGCCATAGGTCGAGGCAAGGCGGCCGTGATCCACTGCTTAGCCCATGCCTTCAAGCCCGCGACCTTTCGAAGCTGCTTTCACGGCGGCAGAGATCTGCCGACAGCCACAGACTAGCCACGCTGCCGGAGAGGCACCATCATCCCAATGGTCCAAGGTTCCGGAATATCATGGCTTTATCGGCATGGCGTGCGGGTTAGCGATCATCCCAAAGGATCGCGAATACCCCGATAGGACTAACTCACCGGAGATTTTTTCGAAAACGCCAAAGGCACATACGACTAGGGGCCGCCTTGCGGCGGCCCCTGCCGTTTCCCAGCTGCCTGAGAAATGGTGCCCAGAAGAGGACTCGAACCTCCACGCCCTTGCGAGCGCCAGCACCTGAAGCTGGTGCGTCTACCAATTCCGCCATCTGGGCACGGAAGCGAGGGGGCCGTTGGTGCCGTCCTCGCCGGGTAGGAGGGCGCCTCTAAGCGGGTCCTCGATTCGTGTCAACGGCCCTCCTGCAACTTTTTTCAAATCACGCGAAAAAAGGCAAAATCCCGGTCCAGCGCCTGCCGCCGGTTGCTCGGGAACCGGGCTTGTGCCAAGGGCGCTTATCATGCGCGAAACCGGCGCAGGCGGCTATTTTCTCCTTCAGCCGCGCCTGCGCCACGCTGAAGGACCCGTTCTGATCATGAGCCAAGCCACCGACCCTCTCTACGGCAAGATCGTCACGCTGCTGGGCGGCAGCGGCTTCGTCGGCAAGCACGTTGCCCAGGAACTGCTCGCCCGCGGCGCACGCCTGCGCATCGCCAGCCGCAACCCCAAGAAGTCCTATGCCCTGAAGCCCCTCGGCAACCTCGGCCAGGTGCAGTTCGCGGGCGTCGACGTGACCAAGCCCGAATCCCTGGCCGAAGTGCTGGCCGGATCGGATGCCGTGGTGAACCTCGTGGGTGCCTTCTCCGGCAATCTCGACGCCGTGCAGGGTGAAGGCGCGGGCCGCATCGCCGCTGCCGCCAAGGCCGCCGGGGCGACCGCCTTCGTGCACATCTCGGCCATCGGCACAGACGCTTCGTCCAGCGTTCCTTATGCCCGTACCAAGGCCGAAGGCGAAAAGGCCGTGCTGGCCGCCTTCCCGACCGCGACGATCCTGCGTCCCTCGGTCATGTTCGGCCCGGACGACAACTTCGTGATGATGTTCGGCAACCTCGTCTCGCGCCTGCCGGTCCTGCCGGTCTTCGCTCCGCAGGCACGGCTCCAGCCGATCTTCGTGGACGACGTGGCGCTCGCCGTGGCGGAAACGCTGTGTGCGCCGGAGATGCATGGCGGCAAGACCTTCGAGATCGCCGGTCCGGAAGTGATTTCGATGATCGACCTCAACAAGCGCATCGCCGCAGCCGCCCAGCGCGACCGCAGCTTCGTGGAACTGTCCGACGGCATCTCCGGCCTGATCGCCGCGCTGCCGGGCACGCCGATCAGCGGCGACCAGCTCAAGCTGCTCAAGGCGGGCAATGTCGCCAGCGGCACCCTTCCCGGTCTTGCCGACCTCGGCATCGCGCCGCGTCCGCTGGAACTGTTCCTCGACCGCTGGATGACGCCGTTCCGCAATCACGGCCGCTTCGGTACCAAGGCCGCAGCCTGAACCTCCCCTGTCGGGAAATGAAAAAGGGGCGGGAAGTTCGAACTTCCCGCCCCTTTTCTTTGGCGTTCTGGTCTCTGGCTCAGAGCTTGCCGAACTTGCCTTCGTAAGCGCCAGTATCGCCGCTGGCGAGCAGGCGCGCCTGCTCGACCCAGCTGTCGCGGCGCGGGCGACCGGCAAAGGCGCCGAGCTTGCCGTCGAGTTCGTCGAGATCGGCATCGCTCCAGGCCGCGATCTGTTCGAAGCGGGTGATACCCAGCGAATGGAGCAAGGTCAGCATCTTGGGGCCGAGACCCTTGATCTTGCGCAAGTCATCGCCCTCGGGGGTCGCAGCGACAGGCGCCGCTTCCGGCTCCGCCGCAATCGTCTGGGGCGGCGTCTGGGCCGCGTCCACTTCCTCCTGCGCGGCCACCGCGATCACTTCGCCGATACCGGCCATCGTTCCCGCCATGGCCGGGGGATCGATGTGGACCGGGGCGGTGAACTGCGCGGCAGGCGGAGCATCGTCTATCAGCGCCTGGTTGCGCTGCGCCGGGGCGGCGCCTTCGTCCAGCACGTCGGGACGGTGCTGGCGCGGCGCAGGCTGGGAGGCGCGCGCGAACAGCCAATAGGCAATCGCGATGCCGACCAGCAACGCAACGACGAATATCAGCCAATTGGCCGAAATCATTTCCACCACAACTTATCCCTTCCGGTTCCACACGACCCAGCCGATGCCGAAGCCCGCCATATAGGTCAGCAGCACCGAAACGGCCATCTCAAGCCATAACGGCATCGGCGGCTCCTTTCATCGTAATTTCATTTGCCCGCCCGTCACTCGGCACGTCCTCATTCCGCACCGGGCGTATCGATCGGCGTTGGCTTGATCGGCGCCGTGGCGATCACCGAGAACTCGATGCGGCGATTGGCGGGGTCGAGCGGATCGAGCCCTTCGATAGGCGTTTTGGACCCTATCCCGGAGGCGCGCAGACCATCGGCGGGAATGCCGCGCCCGATCAAGGCCCAGCGCACCGATTCGGCCCGCGCCAGCGAGAGCGCCTTGTTCGCCTCCGGATTGCCGGTGGCATCGGTATGGCCGGTCACGGCGATGATGCTGCCAAGGCAGGGACGCAGGGCCTTGGCCACTTCGTCGAGCAAGCGCTCGCTGACCGGATCGATCCGGGCGCTGGCCTCGGTAAAGCGGATCGTGCGCGAGGCGAGGATGGCCTCGACATCGTTCTGGCAGCGCAGCTTCGCCACCTGCCCCTCGCCGTCGCGGGTCCAGCGGATGCCGCCGATCCCGGCCACGTCGTCCACCGCGGCAGCGACCCGCGTTCGCGTCTCGGCATCGAGGTCCTTGCCGCCCGACAGCACCGGATGGCGGGTCAGCCAGCCGTAGCGGTCGCGAAAGGCGAGAGTGACGCCCTTGCCCCCGGCGCGGTCGCGCGCCGCCTCGGCATCGTGCTGAAGGCGGCCGATGAAAACCGGGCCTTGCATGCGGGTCGAGACAAAGGAAAGTGCCAGACAAAAAGCGGCACCGGCGGCAACGATGGAAGCGCGGCGGGGATTCATGCCGGGGAACCTAAAGCAAGGCTCTCCACTGCGAAACCACCTGAGAGGCGGAAATCACGCGGTTTTGGTCTTCTGGAACAGCTTGCGGTCTTCGGGGCCGAAGGCCTTCTTCCAGATCACCAGGAAATAGGAGCCGAGGATTGCCGGAATGCCGAAGGCCAGCGCCGCCCATTCCGGCAGGAACCGGGTGGCGAGATAACCCAGCACCACCGCAGGCGCCGCCGCCCAGACCAGTGCCCAGCGCCAGTTGTTGATCGGCTCCTTGAGGTAACCGGCCAGCATCTTCGACTTCACCAGCGAGGCGAAACCGAGCGAGACCATCAGCGCGGCGGCAGCCGTGGCCGCCTGGAACAGCGGATTGTAGCCCAGCTTCTGCATCGCCAGAATGCCGCCCAGCGTCAGCACCGCCTGAAGCGCGATCGTCACCACCGAGACCACGAGGTTGCGCATGCGGGCCACGTAGACGAGCGCCGCCTCGCTGACGACGGCCGTGGCCGCCACCACTTCGGCAGCGAGCAGGAAGGCCAGCGCTCCGGTGCCACCGACGAACTCGCGGCCGACGAGACCCATCACGCCCTCGCCCGGAATACCCAGCGCCAGCGCGATTCCCGCCTGCGCGGCGGTGATCCAGAAGCCGACCTGACAGACCTGCCGCGCGATCGCCGCATAGTCCTTCTGCTTGAGATTGCGGGTAATGACCGGGCCGAGCACCGGCTCGAAGCTGGTCTTGAGCTTCTGCGGCAGGCTCGCGACCTGCTGCGCGGCGTAGTAGACGCCGACTGCCGAGGACGGCGCCAGGAAGCCAAGCAGGAAGATGTCGACGCGGCGGGTCGCCCATTCGATCGTGTCGGCCAGCGCGATCGGGGCCGAGCGCCAGGCAAGTCTGCGCATGTCGCGCGGACGCGGGCGCCAGCCTTGCGGCAGGCCGTATTCGCGGAAGAAGGGGATGAAGGCGGTGATCGCCGCCGCGCAGACCGAGCCGATATAAGCGATCGAAAGCCCGCTCTCTGGCGCGATCCAGATCATCGCTCCGGCAAGGATCGAGATCGTCCACGGCTCGACGATCGCCCGCGACCAGACCGTGGGTGTCACCCGCAGCCGGTAGGCCAACGCCGCCAGCCAGATCTCGGTCATCGTCAGCGGCAGGATGGCGATCACCATCAGCCGGTCGATCTGGGTGTAGTGCCCGCCGGGGAACATCGGCGCGGGCACCAGCCAGAAGAACAGCGCCGCCACGCTCGATGCGATCACGGCGATGATCATGCCGTCGGCGATCACATTGGCCGGATGGGCCTGTCCCTCGCTGTCCGACAGGCGCTGCGCGAGGCCGCGCTTCTCGCCCATCGTGCAGATCATCGAGGTCAGTTCGATCACCACCAGCGCCGAGGCGAAGCGCCCGAGCGCCGCCGGGCCGTAGACCGAAGCGCGACCGGCGATGAACAGGAAGGGAATGCGCGCGGCGAGGCGCAGGAAGAACCCGAAGAGATTGGTGCGGCCGCCCTTGGCGAGCGCCGCGATATCGTCGTGTTCCTTCTTGGCCTGCTCCGCTGCGGTGCGGCTGACGACGGCGTCGGTCAAGAAAGCGGCTCCTGCTCGGCACGTAGCGGGCGGGCGAGAATCTGGGCGACGACCTCTCCGGCCGGAGCCTTGCCTTCCAGCAGGCGGCAGACGGCCTCGGCAATCGGCATCTCGATGGCATCGCGGCGGGCGATTTCAGCGAGGACCGGCGCGGTCGCGGCGCCTTCGGCCACGGAATTCTTGCCCGAAAGGGCTTCGGCGGCGGTCAGCCCCTGCCCGAGCGCGAGACCGAGCGAGAAATTGCGGCTGGACGTAGAGGAACAGGTCAGCACGAGGTCTCCAAGGCCGCAGAGGCCTGAAAGCGTTTCCGCACGAGCGCCCCGCGCCAGGCCGAAACGCAGCATCTCGGCATAGCCGCGCGCGATCAGCGCCGCGCGGGCATTCTGGCCGAGCTTGAGGCCGTCGACGACACCGCAGGCGATGGCGAGCACGTTCTTCACCGCGCCGCCGATTTCGGCCCCGATCACGTCGTCGGAATAATAGGGACGCAGCGCAGACCGCGCGATGACCGGCGAGAGGCGCCGCCACTGCGCCTCGCCGCCCGAACAGGCGAGCGTTACCGCAGTCGGCAGCCCGGCGGCCACTTCATGGGCGAACGTCGGGCCGGAGAGCACCGCGATCTCGGCAGTCGGCACGGCGCTGGCCGCGACTTCGGCCATGAGCCGCCCGCTGCCCGCCTCGATGCCCTTGGCGCAGAGCACCAGATCGCCCGTGAAACCGAGTGCCGGAAGCTTCGCCAGCACGCCGCCGAGGAACTGCGCGGGAACGACCGCCAGCAGCACCGGCAGCGCCGCCAGTTCGGCAAGGTCACTCGTCGCCCGCACCGTCGCGGCCAGCGCAGCGCTAGGCAGATAGGTCGCGTTGCGCCGCTCGGCATTGATGCGCTCCGCGAGTTCCGGCTCGCGCGCCCAGAGCAGCACTTCGCTGCCGTCGCCCGCCAGCGACTGCGCCAGCGCGGTGCCCCAGGCACCGGCGCCGATCACGCCGATCTGAACCGTCATGCCTTCACCCCCGCGCCGCGCACAGTCTCGGCATCGGGATCGAGCGGCCAGCGCGGGCGCGCGGCAACGTCGAGCGGGTCGGACTGGCCCATGGCGAAGCGCTCCACGCCCGCCCAGGCGATCATCGCCGCATTGTCGGTGCAGAGGCCGAGCGGCGGGGCCACGAACTCGAGGTCGTAATCGGCCGCCAGCGCTTCGAGCGCGCCGCGAACCGCCTTGTTGGCGGCGACTCCGCCGGCGACGACCAGAGCGTTGACCTTACCGACCGTATCGAGCGCGCGGCGCGCCCGGTCGATCAGGCAGTCGATTGCGGCCTGCTGGAACGAGGCAGCGATATCGGCATCGGCGTATTCGCCGGACTCCTTGGCGCGCATGACCGCGCTCTTGAGGCCCGCGAAGGAGAAATGCGGCTCGTCCGAGCCTTTCAGCGGGCGCGGCAGCGGCACGGCCTTGGGGTTGCCCTCCAGCGCCAGCCGCTCCATCGCCGGACCGCCCGGATAGCCGAGACCCAGCAGCTTGGCGGACTTGTCGAAAGCCTCGCCGAGCGCGTCGTCGATGGTGGTGGCGAGGCGGCGGAACTTGCCGACGCCCTCCACCAGCAGGATCTGGCAGTGCCCGCCGGAAACCAGCAGCAGAAGATAGGGATATTGCAGGTCGCCGTCGGCAAGGCGGGGCGAAAGCGCATGGCCTTCGAGATGGTTGACGGCGATCAGCGGCTTGCCGGTCGCCATGGCCAGCGCCTTGGCAGTGACGAGGCCAACCATCACCCCGCCGATCAGGCCGGGACCGGCAGTGGCGGCGATGGCGTCCACCTGGTCGAGCGTCATCCCGGCATCGGCCAGGGTCGCCTCGATCAGCGGCGCAATCTTCTCGGAATGCGCGCGCGCGGCGATTTCGGGCACGACGCCGCCATAGGGGCGATGCGCCTCGTCCTGCGAAGCGATGCGCTGGGCGAGAATCGTGCGGTCGCTGGTGACCAGCGCCGCTGCCGTCTCGTCGCACGAGCTTTCGATGCCCAGTACCGTCCGCATTCCAACTTTCCCTGAACGACCCTTCCACTGGACGACATTGCCGGGTAGCACAACCCGCCGATGACGACGCAAACAGACACGCAAAAACAAAACTTCCGCCTCGGCACCCGACGTTCGCCGCTGGCGATGGCTCAGGCCGAGGAAACGCGCGACCGGCTGGCCGCCGCACACGGAATCGATCCCGCGCATATAGAGATCGTTGCCGTCACCGCCAGCGGCGATCGCATTCAGGACCGCGCATTGGCGGAAATCGGTGGAAAGGCGCTGTGGACGAAGGAACTGGACGCCTGGCTGGCGAGCGGTGAAATCGATTTCGCCGTCCATTCCGCCAAGGATGTCGAGACGATTCGCCCTGAAACGTTTGCAATCGGTGCGATTCTCCCGCGTGAGGACGTGCGCGACGTGCTGGTCGGCGCCGAGAGCATCCGTGCACTGCCGCAGGGCGCCGTCGTCGGCACCAGCGCCCCGCGCCGCGCCGCGCAGCTGCTCTATGCCCGACCGGACTGCAAGGTCGTGACCTTCCGGGGCAATGTCGCCACCCGCCTCGCCAAGCTGGCTGCCGGGGAAGCCGATGCGACTTTCCTCGCCGCCGCCGGGCTGAAACGCCTTGGCGAGACCGGAACCGGCCATCCGCTCGACGCGCAGGACTGGCTCCCCGCCCCTGCCCAAGCCGCGATCATGGTCGAATGCCGCGCTAACGATGCGCGCACCCTCGCCTTTCTCGCTGCCGTTGATCACGCGGAAAGCCGCGCCTCGGTGCTTGCCGAACGCGCGCTGCTGGCGGGCCTCGGCGGCAATTGCCACAGCCCGATCGCCGTCCTCACCCGTCACGACGGCGATGCCCTGACCATGAGCGCGGCGCTCTACAGCCCGGACGGCGCGGAAAAGGTCGCGGGCGAGGCCCGCTTCGCTGCCGGCGATCCCGCAGGTCCGGCCCGCCTCGCCGCCGACCTGCTCGCCCGCGCGGTGCCCGCCATCGCGGTGCATTTCAGCGGCGCCGCCTGAGGCCGGTCATGCCGCCGGTCATCGTCATCCGTCCCGAACCGGGGACTTCGGCAACGGTGGCGGCAGCGGAGAAACTGGGGCTTCAGGCTCACGGCTTTGCGCTGTTCGCGGTGACGCCGCTGCCATGGGAGCCGGTTGCGCGCGAAGAGGTGGACGCGGTGCTGCTCGGCAGCGCCAATGCCCTGCGCCATGGCGGTGCGGAACTCGCCCGCTATCGCGGCCTTCCCGCCTATGCCGTCGGCGCGAAGACCGCCGAGGCCGCGCGCGAAGCGGGGCTGGAGATCGCAAGGATCGCCCATGGAGGCCTGCAGGCGGTCATGGCGTACCTCGCGCCCGAACACCGCCGCCTGCTGCGCCTTGCCGGGCGCGAGCGGATCGAACTTGCGCTGCCCGGCGGCCACACGATGATAACCCGCGAGGTCTATGCCAGCACGCCGCTCGCCATGCCCGCCGAATTGACGGCGCTGCTGGAACAACCGGCGGTCGTGCTGCTCCATTCGGGCGAGGCCGCCGCCCATTTCGCCGCCGAATGCACGCGGCTCTCGGTCGACCGGCGCCGGATCGCCCTCGCCTGCATCGGCCCGCGCGTGGCCGAGCGGGCCGGAACCCATTGGATTTCCACGCGCAGCGCCGAAACGCCCGACGATGCCGCGCTGCTGGCCTTGGTCGCCGAGATGTGCAAAGACTTCCCCTCGGGATCGTAAACTGACAGAACCAGACTTGATGCAGGACTTCACCTCGCCGCAAAATCCTTCGGCCCCCATTTCGGCTAACGGCTCTCGTTCACGCGGGGGAGTGTTCTTCGTCGCCTTCATCGCTTTCCTGCTGGGCGGCGCCCTCGTCGTCTGGGCGGCGCAGGACGGGTTGCTGAATAAATTGCTGCCCCAGCGTGCCGACGAACAGGCCCAGAATCAGGAACAAATGGCAGAGGAGCCTGCCGCGGCACCGGCCCGCGCGCTTCCTGCGGCCACCGCGCCCGCCTCTCCCGAGCAGCTTTCCTCGCTCAGTTCGGTCGAGGGAAGGCTCGCGCTGCTGGAGGACCGTCTCTCGCGGATCGATTTCCAGACCGACGCCGCCTCCGGCAATGCCGCCCGTGCCGAGGGCCTGCTGATCGCCTTCGCCGCGCGCCGCATGGTCGATCGCGGCGAGCCGCTGAGCTATGTCGCCGACCAGCTGCGCCTGCGCTTCACCAATGCCCAGCCGCGCGCGGTGCAAACGGTGATCGAATTCTCCAAGAATCCCGTCACCATCGACGAACTCTCCGCCCGACTCGAAGCGCTCTCGCCAGAACTCAGCGAGAACCAGAGCAACGAGAGCCTGTGGCAGAAAGCCCGCCGCGAACTCTCCAACCTCTTCGTGGTGCGCCGCGAATCCTCGACACTGCTGACCCCCACCGCCCGCATCGACCGCGCCCGCCTGATGCTGACCGCGCGCCGCATGGGCAATGCCATCAGCGAAGTCGAACGCCTGCCCAACGCCCAGGCCGCGCAGACCTGGATCGCCGACGCCCGCCGCTTTCAGGACGTGCAGGACGCGCTCAACCTGCTCGAAACCACCGCCATGCTGGAACCGCGCCGGTTGACGGATGCCGAAGGCCACGCCGTCGACCAGCCCAGCCCGCTGGCGACGCCCGGCGTGCTGCCGACCGACCTGCCCTCGGCGGATGCTTCGGAAAGCGTTCCGTCTGAATAAGAACAAGGGGGAATGCGAGGGTTAACACCCTCGCGCTCCCGGAACCGTCTGCCGGGGTGCCCGGCACGCTTCGTTGCGCGCGCACACACCCGCGTCATCCTGACGTCCGGATTTTCTACCCCTGCAAAAGCTCGGGCAGCTTGCCCGACATGCCCCGCGCCTCGTCCATGAAGAAGCGCTTGAGGCTGGGCAGGCGCTGGACTGCGCCCATGCCGAGGCGTCGCGCCGCGCTGGGCAGGCGGCCGGGAATGCCGAACAGGCGGGTCAGCCCATCCGTCACCGACATGACCATGAACGTATCAAGGCTGCGCCACTTCTCATAGCGCGCCAGCAACTGCGCATCGCCCGGTTCGAGGCCGAGCCGCATGCCTTCGGTCAGCACGTCCACCAGTGCCCCCACGTCGCGCAGGCCGAGGTTGAGGCCCTGCCCGGCAATCGGGTGCATGCCGTGGGCGGCATCGCCGATCACCGCGAGGCGCTCGTCGATCACATGCCCGGCATGGTGGAAACGCAGCGGATAGCTCATGCGCGGGGCGGAAAGCGTGATCCTGCCGAGCACGCCGTGCATGCGGCTTTCCACTTCGTTCAGGAACATCGTGTCCGGCATGGCGATGATGCCCGCCGCGTCCTTTTCCGCCACGGTCCAGACGAGCGCGCTGCGGTGGCGGCCCTGGTCGTCGTCCAGCAGCGGCAGCAGCGCGAAAGGACCGGCCGGGTAGAAGATTTCCCAGGCGGTGTTCGCGTGGGGTTTCTCGTGGAACAATCCGGTCACCATCGCCCGGTGGTGATAGTCCCACTTGGCCAGCGAGAACCCGGCCTCGTCGCGCGTCGGCGACTGGCGGCCCTCGGCGGCGATCAGCAGGCTCGACCGGAGCACGCGTCCATCGGACAGTTCGACCTCCACCCCGTGCGGCCCGCGATCCCGGCGCACGGCCTCGGTGCGGACGTGCCAGGCGATGTTCTGCTCCTCCCGCGCGGCGGCGAAGAGGGCGAGGCGCAAGTCGCGGTTGGCGAACATGCGGCCCAGCGAGCCTTCCTCGGGCTTGGGCGTGAAGTCGATCCGGCCCGGCTTCATCGAATCGGTGACGGCGATCGAATCGATCGGGCAGCCGAGGTTCTTGAGCGCAGGCGCGAGGCCGATGTTGGTGAAGAGATTCCAGCTCGCGGTCGAGATCGCCGAGGCGCGGCCGTCCGCGCCCTCGGCAGTCAGGTCGGCCGGGTCGGCCCGGTCGATGACGTGGCTAGTGATACCTGCCCGGGCGGCGGCGAGCGCCAGCGTCATGCCAACGAGGCCGCCGCCCAGGATGATCAGGTCGCGGTATTCCGCCTTTTGGTCGTGCTTCGCTACAGAGTCGTTCATCGACCGCAGCTATCGGCCTCTCCGGCGTCGATGTCGAGACACCTTCCGTCCCAAGTGCCCGCAGGCGCAGTCAGTCCCACCGTCGCGGCAAGGGTCGGGGCGATGTCCACCGTCTCCACCGGGGTCGGCTGCTCGAAGCCGGTCATGCCCTTGCGCCAGAACAGCATCGGCACGCGGCGGTCGTAGTCCCAGGGGCTGCCGTGCGAGGCGACCTTGAACGGCTTGGCCTCGCCGGGCACGACGCCGCGCACGGTCAGCATCTGCACTTCACCCGAGCGACCCGGCACGAAGGAGGCGCGGACTTTCTGCTCCATGGTCCAGTCCTGCGGGTTCCCCTTGGGTTCGGGCCACTGCATGATCTGGTCCTGGGTGTAGACGGCCGCGATCTGCGGATTGGCCTTCAGGCGGGCGACGAGCGCGGCCATGACCTTCTGCTTCTGCTCCGCCGTCAGTTCGGCCGAGAACCAGACGCTGCCCGCCTCGCCCGCGCCGTAGAACAGCGGGCCGTTCTTCACGGTGACGCCGGTGTCCTGCGAGACGGCGGCGGCGAGCTTCTCGGCCGAGAGCGCAGGGTCGATGCGCTTGGCATCGGGATTGCCGCGCAGCTTCTGGCGCTCGGGCGCATCGAAGCCGCCATGGTCGGCGCTGAGCACGACCTCGTAGTCGATCCCGCGCGCGTCTAGGCCGTCGAACAGGGTCGCCAGCGCCTCGTCGAGCACGTTCATCTGGATGCACATTTCCACGCCCTCTGTGCCGAAGGCATGGCCGACCTTGTCGGTCGCCGAGAAGCTGACCGAGAGCACGTCGGGCACGGCATCCTTGCCCATGCCCAGTTCGTCCACCATGCGCACGGCCATCTCGGCCGTGGCGGTGTCGATGCGCGGACCGTTCGCGTAGGACTTGAAGTCACCTGCGGCCTGCGGGAAGCGGTAGGTGCCGATGGTGAAGTCCCTGATCGGCGTCGCCCGGTCGACATTGCCGCACCAGCCCGGCACCGGCAGCGCGCCGTCACCGGCGGCGACGCGCTTGGCCATGACCGCGTTCTGGGCCTCGACCGCCTTGCTGATCCGGCGGTTCTCGAACGTGGTGAAGCCCTTGGCGCCGATCCAGTAGACGGCGTCGGTATCATGGCCGCTCATCATCACGGCGGCGCGATCCTTCGCGGAAACGGCGGCGTTGATGGTCTTGGGATTGCGCTTCTTCATGAGGTCGCCCAGCGTCGGCGCCTTGAGATGCGCGGGGCTGACCACCGGGTTGTCCGGCGTGGACTTGGGATTGGTCTCGTCCTCGACGCAGTAGACTTCCTTTTCGGCGCGGGCGATGCCGGGCTGATACCACGAGTTGGCGGTGATGCCGGTACGCGAGGGGTGCACGCCGGTCAGCAGCGTGGAGTGGCCGGGGCAGGTCTCGGTGGCGGCGTGCGACTGGAAGCCCGAGGGAAAGACCGCCCCTTGCAGCAAACGGGTGAAGCCCTTGGTGAAGTGCTCGCGGTACTGCGCGAAGAGATCGGCGGAGAACTGGTCCACCGAAATCGCCACGATCAGCTTCGGTTCGCCCTGAGGTGCGGTTGCGGGGGCCGCTGCGGCAGGCGCGTCCTGTGCCATGGCGGGGGCCGGGGCAGCGAGGGCGGCGGCAAGTGCCAGCGGAGCAAGCGACAGGGAGAGCGGACGCATCGGGGGTCTTCCTTGAAATCTGGATACAATCGGCGCAGATGCAGCGATGTCTGGAATGCGCGAGCGACGCAAGCGCCACCCAACGCACGGGAGTCTCATGGAAAAGCGCCGCTACCGCCTGTTTATGGCACTCATGTGTCAATTGCTGGCGCTCCTGCTCATGCCGATCGCGGCACAGGCCGCCCCTGCGCATATCGCCGCCGAACTGGTAGCCGGTCCCGCCAGCGCGCCGGGCGGCGAAACGACCATCGCCATCCACATGACGCCCGAAAAGGGCTGGCACGGCTACTGGTCCAATCCGGGCGATGCGGGCCTCGGCATGCAGCTCGACTGGACCCTGCCGGACGGCGCCAAGGCCGGAAGCCCGCGCTATCCGGTGCCGCAGACGCTGGTGGTCTCCGGGCTGATGAACCACGTCTACGAGAGCGACTACGCGGTGCTGGTGCCCTTCACGGTGCCTGCAAACGCGGTGCCGGGAAGCCGGATTCCGGTCCATCTGCGCGCGCAGTGGCTGGCCTGTACCGAGCAGATCTGCGTGCCCGAGCAGGCCGATCTCGCGGCGGAAGTGCCGGTCGCCGCCAAGACCGCCCCCAAAACTGGCACCGAGTCCGACCCGCGCTTCACCGAATGGCAGCGCCGCCTGCCGGCCCCGCTCGATGCGGCGGGCACCTTCAGCCTCGACGATAGCCATGTGCGCCTCGCCATTCCCCTGCCCGCCGCGACCCCGCTGGAAAGCCCCCATGTCTTCGTGGGTGAGGACAAGCTGATCGACTACGCGGGTACGCAACAGTTCGCCTGGAAGGGCGACCTGCTGATCGTCACCCTGCCCCGCGTCAAACTCGACCCGCGCGGATCGGACATGCTGACCGGCGTGCTGCGCCTCAACGGCGCCGGCGACGGTATCGCCTTCACCGCCCGCCCCGGCACGGTTCCCGCCGGAGGAACGCCGATCGCGGACGATGCCGCCGCACCCGAACTGCCCTCGCTGCCGCTGCTGCTGCTGGCAGCGCTGGCGGGCGGGCTGCTGCTCAACGTGATGCCCTGCGTCTTCCCGATCCTCAGCCTCAAGGCGCTCAGCCTCGCCCGCGCGGGCGAGAGCGAGGCCCATGCCCGGATCGAGGGACTCGCCTATACGGCGGGCGTGATCCTCGCCTGCCTCGGTCTCGGCGCCCTGCTGCTGGCGCTGCGGGCGGGCGGCGAGCAAATCGGCTGGGCCTTCCAGTTGCAGGAGCCGCTGGTGGTCGTCGGCCTGCTGTTCCTGGCGGCGGCGATCACCGCCAACCTGCTGGGCCTGTTCGAATTTACCGTGCCGGGATTTGCTGCGGGCGGTTCGCCGTCGAGCTTCACGCGCGGTGCTTTCGCCACCGGGCTGCTGGCCGCTTTCGTCGCCACCCCATGCACCGGCCCGTTCATGGCCAGCGCCATGGGGGCCGCGCTGCTGCTGCCGGTGCTGCCCGCGATGAGCCTGTTCGCCGCGCTCGGGCTTGGAATCGCCCTGCCGTTCCTGGCGGTCGCTTTCGTTCCCGCGCTGCGCAGGCGCCTGCCCAGGCCGGGCCGCTGGATGGTCACCTTCCGATACTGGATGGCGCTGCCCATGGGCCTGACCTTCCTCGCCCTCGCCTGGCTGACGTGGAAAGTCGGCGGAACCGGCTTCGCGCTGGCGGCGCTCGGCGGTCTGCTGCTGATCCTCGTCGCGCTCTTCGCAGCAGGCAAGGCGCAGCGCCGGGGCAAGTCGGCAAAGTCCGCCGCGCTGGTCGCCGTGGCGCTCGCGGCGCTCGCGCTCGTCCTGCTACCGCAGCCCGCGCCGTCTTCGGCAGCTTCGGAATCGCTGCTGGCGGCCAAGCCCTTCAGCGAGAAGGCCCTCGCCGAAGCACGCGCCTCGGGCAAGCCGGTCTTCGTGTGGATGACCGCCGACTGGTGCCTGACCTGCAAGGTCAACGAACAGGTCGCCATCGAGCGCGAAGATACCCGCGCCGCTTTCGAGAAGGCAGGGGTCGTGGTGCTGCGCGGCGACTGGACCCGGCGCGATCCGGAGATCACGCGCTACCTCACCGCCCAAAGCGCCGCCGGTGTGCCGCTCTACGTGTGGTATGCGGGCGGGTCAGGCAAGGCCGAGCAGCTTCCGCAAGTGCTCACGCCCGAACTGCTTGCCGGAAAGGCCGGGGCCTAGCTGGTCTCGTGCCGGAACAGGCCCATGAACAGCACCGCGCAGGCAATATGCGCGGCGGCGATACCGGCCAGCCACCCCGGCATCATCGCCGAAAGACCGAAAAAGGACGAGGCGGCAGAAGCCAGCGAGGCGAAAGGATAGCCGTGAGACATGCCCGTAAAGAGCCGGTCTCGCGGTTAATTCCGGATTTCACGAGACAGTTTCTTTTGCGTTAAGAACAGAAATTTCCGGCGGACTTTCCGTGCCTTGCACGATCCGCCGGAAACCCGATCAGCGCGCGAAGGCCTTGAGTTCGGCCAGCCGGATCGCTTTCTTCCCGGCCGGCGTCATCACCACTCGGATCCGCTCGGCCTGGACCGGCGCCCAGGTCAGCCGGGTCACGCCGTTCGCCAGCGGCGCGGCGGCGGGCGTCGCCACCGCCTGCCAGCGGCCATCGCGCCAAGCCTCGACACGAACCTTGCGCGGCGCTGCGAACGTGCCGCCATCCGCGAAGAACGCGAGTTCGGCGGACCCGAGCGCGACCGTCTTGCCGAAGTCCACCGCATACCACTGCTCGCCGCCACCCGGCGCGGAATCCCAGCCGTTCGGCAGTTCCGGATAGAACCAGGCGCGGCCGTCGATGCCGTCGTGCAGCTTTTCCGCGTCCGTACCCGAAGAGGCGCTGGCCTCGGGGAAATTACCGCGCACCAGCTGCACGGCGAGGTTGGTCTCGCGCACGAACGGGGCATTGGCCTTGCGCGCCAGCGGCACTTCGATCCGGCCGAGCTCGTCGCGATGCGCGACTTCGCTGCCGTCCACCGCGATCGTCAGCCCCTTGCGGCCGTAGCGCTTGCCGTCTGCATCCCAGGTCACCGAAACCTGGTGGCCATGATAGGGCACGCGCTCGATATGGAACCAGCCCAGCGCCTGCGCATCGACCGCCGCCGGGAGCAGCGGGTTCACTTCCAGCACGTCGTCCGCGCGCGGGCGGATGCCGACGAGGCCGGTCAGGATCAGGTCGAGATAGCCCGAGTGGAAGTAGTGATGGCTGCGGTCCAGTCCGACGATCGGCTTGCCGGTCTCGGGGTGGTAATCCTCTTCAAGGTCGAGCCGGTCACCCTGATAGTGGAGCTGCGTATACTGGCGCAGCAGGCGCATGTAGTCGCTGCGCGTCACCGGCCCCTTCTGGCCGTAGTGATCGAGCAGGTTGGCCATCCCGGTCAGGACCTGCGTGGTCTGATAAGGCCAGATCGGACCGTTCCATTGGCACTCGGGCGCGGTGCCGAGGTAGCGGTACTGGCGCATGTAGTATTCGTAGCCCTGCTCGACCGTTCGCATGCCCGCCTTGCCCGCGAGCGAATTCGGATCGAGCAGGTGCGCCCATGCGCTGGAGTATTTCGCGTCATCCGGCACGAGGTCGAACATCCACGGCAGGTAGCCGACGAGTTCGCGGTTACGGATCTGGTCCCAGTATTTCACATGCTCGTTGGAGACCTGATAGCGGTCGACGAAGTGGCCGAGCTTCGGGCTCCACAGGTCTTCCAGCACCCGCGTGCGCAGGGCCTCGGCGCGGTCCGCGTATTCCCTGGCCATGGCGGTGTCGCCCGCCATTTCAGCCATGCGCGAAAGTGCGCGGGCATTGGCGAACATATAGCTGTTGACCGAAGGCCGGAAGGAATCGCCGCCCCGGAACCCGTCCTTGCCGCCCGAGGCGTCGATCGAGGAGACGGTGTACTCGGTGGCGTCGAGCAGTGGCTCGACGAAGTAGAGACCCTTGGTGAAGTCGAACTTCTCGTCCCACAGACGGTAGACGTGGCGCATCGTCCCCAGGTGCGCGAGCACCGCCTCGCGGTCGCCGTCGACGAGGTAGCGGCCCCAGACCGAGTCCGCCATGTGATCGGTGAAGTGACGGTCGTTGCCCCCTTCGTACATGAAATCGATGTAGTCGCCGGTGAAGCGGCGGTCGTTCAGCCAGCGTCCCTCGGCGATATGGAAGCCGCTGGCGTCGTTGAGGCTGGCGAAAGGCTCGCGCTGCCAGCCAACATCGTCGGCGAATTCGGTGGTGATGTAGCCTTGCGCGCCCAAGTCGCGCTGGTGTGCGCGGAACAGGCCCCAGCGGTAGTAGTAGACCGCATCGATCTTCGGATCGGCGCTCTCGAAGAAGGGAATGCGCTGTTCGTACCAGGCGGCGTCGTTGCCGAAGCGGGCCTTGGCGATGGCGGCCGTGTCGAGCCTCGGGGACGCCGGGGCGGCAGCAGAGGCTGCAGTCTTGGATGACGCGGCGGGCGGCAGGCTGGCCCCGCTCGCAAGAAGAGCCGCGGTGGCGAGGATCGTCCGGATGTTTCCGCGCATCGTTACCCCTTCATGGTCTGGCGAGCGTCAGTAGCAGAAAAATAAAGAGGCGGCCGTCCTTGCCGGGCCTGTGTTGGGAGAGGAACCCGGCAAGGAACGGCCGCCCATGGCAGGCCGCGACACGGAATGGCGTGTGTCGCGGCCTGCCTTGTAAGGTATCAGTCGAACTTGAAGCGAACGCCGACTGCGAAAGTACGGTCGATCAGCAGCGTGCTGGAGTTGAACTGGGTCGGATTACCGACGTCGCCGAACTTGTAGTAGTTCTGCTGCTTCGCCTTGGTGAGGTTCACCGCATCGAAGGTCACGCCGATATCGTCGTTCACGTTCCAGGTCAGCTGGAGGTCGAGGCTCTTTTCAGGAGCGCGCCAGAAGCCGATCGGGTTCGCGAAGGAACGGCCCTCGTTGCTCTGGAGGAAGCCCTTGCGCCAGATGTACGACAGGCGGGCACCGATCGGGCCGTTGTCGTAAGCCAGCGTGGCGTTGTACGAGAGCTTCGACACGCCGAAGAACGCCGACTTGGTGCTGCCGGTGATCTGGCCCTCGGTGTTCACGACCGGAATGGTCTGCGAGGAGTCGAGGATCGTGGCACTGCCGACGAAGCCGAGACCGTTGAGCGGGCCGGGCAGGTAGGTCGGGAAGTAGGTCAGGCCCAGTTCGATGCCCTTCAGCACACCGTCCGAGGCATTGACCGGACGGGTGATGTTGAACGTCTCGGTGTACTGTTCGTTACGCGGCAGGTAGTTGTTCGGGATGATTTCACGCGCAACGAGCGGCACGACCAGCCCGCTGATCTCGCGGCGGAAGGCCGTCGCATAGATCGCGCTGTTGCGCTCGAAGTACCATTCCAGCGCGAGGTCGAAGTTCTTCGAATGCGTCGCACCAAGGCTGGCGTTACCCGCGCTACCTGTGCCGAAGCCGATCCGCGACAGGTCGCCGGTGAGCGAGACGTTCGGATTGAGGTCGTTGAAGGCGGGACGGCGCAGCGTCTCGCCGTAGTTGAAGCGCAGACGCAGCGTGTCGGTGATGCCGTAGCGCAGCGTGAACGAAGGCAGGAACTTCGACGATCCGGTCGAAACCGAAGTGCGGGCGAAGTTGTTGCCGCGATCGAAGTAGTCGTAATCGGTGTCGATCGCCACGAAGCGGACACCGCCCTGAACCTGGAGCGGGCGGCCGAACAGTTCGACCTCGCCATCCGCCATGATGTAGGCGGCGGTGTTGATCTCGTTGATACCGAAGACGTGGCCGAAGCTCAGCTGGTTGGAAAGCAGCAGACCGGGGTTGACGGCCTGGTACAGCTTGCGGACCGCATCCTTGTCCATGCTGCGCGGGTCGGCGAGGACCCAACTGGTCGGGATATCGGCCTTGCCGTCGAAGAAGCCGCTGTTGGTGAAGGGCGTGCCCTGCCCGAACTGGTCAAGCGTCGTGCCCAGACCACCCGCGCCCTGATCGCGCACATAGCTGTCCGCCTTGCGGTTGTCGTAGCGGAAGCCCGCCTTGATGCGGCGCAGGAAGCCGCTGTCCCACTCGTACTCGCCGTCGAGCATGACGGTCAGCGCGTTGCCGGTGTTCTTCGTGCCGCTGTCGAACAGGTTTCCGACGGTCCACTGCGAGGCGTCGGTCAGGAATGCCTCGTTGGCAAAGTGGTACGAAGGCAGGCCGCCGCCGCCGTTGAAGTCCACCGAAATGTCCTGCGGGGCGCGATCGGTGCGCATGGCGAAGAACGAGGTCTCGTTCTTGCTGTCCTGATAGGCGACGTCCGCCACGATCTTGCCGCGATCGGCCACATCCCACTTCGCATTGAAGGCGTAGACGTAGCTGTCGGTCTTGTTGGTCGAATAGTCGCCGCTGTTGAAGCCCGAGACCGCGCCGACCTGACGCGACTTGATGATATTGGTGCCATCATACAGCTCGAAGCTGTTCGCCGCGTCAGCCGGGAGGTTGCCCCACCAGTCGACGAAGCTGAAGTTCAGGCTGTTGAAGGTCTTGCCGCGGAAGCCGGAGTAAAAGACTTCGGCGGTGTAGACCGAACGGTCGTTCGGCGCCCACTGAAGCGCGGCATTGACCGAAGGACGCGTGCGCTTGCCATAAAGGTCGGAAGCGATGACCGCATCGCGCGAGAGATAATAGGGAACTTCAACGCCGTTGATGTTGAGCGTCGAACCCGCTGCGGTCGGAAGGCCGGCGTCGAGGCCGGGCGTCCACAGGTTGCCCTGCGGATTCGAAGGCGTCACCGCCCGGCAGTCGGTGGTGAACAGGCGTTCCAGAGCACCGAAGGCAGGGCCGCCGGGACATGCACCGATCATATTGCTGGTCGTCACCGCAGGACGCGCACCGTCAACGGTCAGGAACGGCACCATGGCGCCGGACTGAAGGTTCTGGTTGCGGTACTCGGCGCGGGTATAGCTGGCGTTCACGAGGAAGCCGATCTCGCCGATGCCGGTGTCCCACTTGTCCGCCACGAGCAGGGCGACGTTCGGGTTCGCCTTGTCGCGCAGTTCCGAATAGACGCCGCGGGCGAGGCCGGAGATCGTGAAGCCGTCGAAGTCGAGCGGACGGCGGGTCTGCACGTCGATCTGGCCGGCAAGGCCGGTCTCGATCTGATCGGCCGAGCGGGTCTTGTAGACGTCGACCTTCTTGACGAGGTTGGCCGAGATGTCCTGAAGCGCGAACGAAGTGCCCGCCGCAGTGAAGATATTGCGGCCGTTCAGCGTGGTGAGCGGGTCGGTCAGGCCGCGAATGGTGATCGTCGCCGCTTCGCCGCCGGCACGGTCGGTCACCTGGATGCCGGTGACGCGCTGGAGCGCTTCGACCACGTTGTTGTCGGGCAGCTTGCCGACATCTTCAGCCACGATCGAATCGACGATCTGGATGTTGTCCTTGCGGCTGTTGATGGCGCCGACGATCGACGCGCGGACGCCGGTGACGATGATGTCTTCGGCGGTCGCCTCGCTATCGTCTGCCGACTGCGGAGCGACTTCCTGCGCCTGCGCCACAGTGGCGAGGCTCAGAGCGAAAATAGATGCGGTGCAGAAAGCGAATGGCTTAAGCGCCATGGATCAACCCTCCCATTGGGGCTGGCCCATACCATGCCCCTTCGATTACTCTGACTAATTATTAGTCTGACTAATGCGTTGCAAGTGGAAAAGCCGGAGGGCTGTCAAAAAGCTGAAACAGGTGTGGCAGAATGGTCGCAGAACCGGCCGGAAAGCGCGCTTTCCGGCCGGTCTGTGAAGATTCTTGTCTGACTTGTTGCCGGTCAGTCGGCCAGCCAGCTGGTCGCCGGATCGCTCTTGTCGGCCAATTTGATCGCATCGCCCGAGAAGGCCAGTGCCTTCGACGAATCGGCTTTCGAAACGAAGCGCACGGTGTCCCTGGCCTCGCCCGCCTCGCGCAGGAACAGATCGGCGCTGCCGAGGGCCGCAAGCGCGACGGCGCCATCGGGGCCGGACTTGAAGCCATGGTCGCGCTGGAGAATCGGCGAAAGCTGCACGGCGCCGTCGGCTCCGGCGATCTGGCGGAACTGGGTCTGCGGCAGCGGCGTGCCCTTCGCGAGGGTCAGCTTCGTGCCGTCATGGCCGAGCATCACGTCGCGGCGCACGGCCGGGCTGAAACGCTCGGGCAGCGCGCCGTTGCCGACCGGGACGCCGAAGTCGGGACGGCCCTGCGCATCGTAATAGAGGCGCTGCACGCGGGCGTGGCGATCCGGGTTGAGCAGCGGGTCGCCTTCGATCTTCTCGTAGTCGCGGCCATGGTAGACCAGCAGGTCGCGGCCCTTCTCGTCCACCGTGAAGCTATTGTGGCCCGGACCGTAGACCGAGGTTTCGACGCACGTGGTGAAGACCGGCTTCTGCGACTTGGTCCAGGCGCGCGGGTCCATGAGGTCGGCGTCGTCGGCAGCGCTGAGCAGGCCCATGCAATAGACCGCGCCGGTGCCGCTGGCCGAATAGGTCATCAGCACCTGGCCGTTGCGCACGATCACCGAGGGGCCTTCGGCCACCTTGTACTGCTGGATTTCCCAGTCGAGCGTCGGCACCGTCAGGCGGATCGCCTCGGCCGCCGGGGTCAGCGCGTCCTTCATCGGCGCAAGGTAGAGGTTCGAATTGGTCTCGATCCCCGGCTCGCGCTGCGCCCAGGCCATGTAGCGCACGCCCTTGTGGTGGAACGAGGTCGAATCGAGGTTGAAGCTGTCCCACGGCGTCTTCAGTTCGCCAAGCACGGTCCACTTGCCCGCCATCGGGTCCTGCCCGTCGCAGACGACGGCATACGTGCGGATGCGGAACACGTCGGCACCGCCGCCGCTCGGACCTGCGGCGAAGTAGATGGTCCAGCGGCCGTCGACATAGTGCAGCTCGGGCGCCCAGAGGTAGCCGGACATCGGCCCGCTCTTCTCATGCCGCCAAAGCACCCGTTCCTCGGCATCGGCGAGACCGGCGATGGTCTTCGAGCGGCGCAGGACGAGGCGATCGTACTCGGGCACCGAGCCGGTCATGTAGTACCAGCCATCCTCGGCCCGTACGACGTAAGGGTCCGCGCGCTGCTTCACCAGCGGGTTGATCGGGGTCGGCGCGGCGGCGGCGCTGTCCTTGCCGGACTCCGAAACGGTGTCTCCGGCCTTGGAGCAGGCTATGGGCAGCAGGGCGGCGCTGGCGGCGAAGGCGCGGCGCGAAAGGGAAAAGTTCATGTCATCCTCTCCGAGATTCTTGATTCGTGGCGACGGAGTTCTGTCCGGCGGTAGGAAAAAAGGGCACCCCGGTCGGGGGACCGGGGTGCCGTCAGGTGGGTTCAGTATTCGGCGACGGGCCAGCCGTCCGCATCCCAGCGGATCGGGGCGATGCGCAGCGTCGGCGCACCGTTCGCCTGCTTGTCGTAAGCGTGGTAGACGACATAGGTGGTGCCGTCCTTGTCGGTGAAGGCGCCCGCATGCCCAGGGCCGCGGAAGCGCTGCTGCTCTTCGAGGTCGGCGCGCAGGAAGATCGTGCCGCGCCCTTCCATCATCGAACTGCCGTCCTTGCCGAGGTAGGGCCCGGTGATCTTCTTCGAGCGGCCGACCACGGTGTAATAGGTGCTGTTCACGCCCTTGCAGCAATAGTCATAGCTGGCGAGCAGATAGTAGTAGCCGCCGTGCGGAATGATAAACGGCGCTTCGACCGGCCCCGGGCCGCCTGCAGGCGCGAGGCGGCGGGCGATCGAATAGGGCTCCGTGCCGGGTGCGACCTTGCCGGTCTTGGCATCGAGCGGGAACAGCTTCAGGCCGGTCCAGAAGCTGCCGAGCGAGAGCCACTGGCGGCCCTGCGCATCCTCGACGAAATTGGGGTCGATGGCGTTGAAGTCGTCGTCATTGGTGGACATGACGACGAGGCCCTGGTCCTTCCAGCCGTAGCCCTTGGCCTTCGGGTCCAGCGTCTTGCTGGTCGCCAGCCCGATGGCCGAGCGGTTGGAGCCGAACGTCGAGACCGAATAGTAGAGCCGGTATTCGCCGTTCACATAGGAAATGTCGGGCGCCCAGATGCCTTCGGTGCCGGGGATCGCGTGCTTGGCCCAGGCCGGGATCTCGGCGAAGACCGAGCCTGCATCCTTCCAGGACTTCAGGTCCTTCGAAGTCTTGATGCCGATATAGCGGCCCACGGTGCTGAAGACGTAGTAGGTATCGCCTTCGCGGATGATGACCGGATCGTGCACCGTGAGGTCGCCGGTAAGCTGGGAATTGAGCGTGCCCGCCCCCTTCTCGCCCACCTGGACTTGCGCATCGGCCACACCGGAGGCGGCGAGAACGGCAAGGCTGGCGGCTGCGAGGAATTTCCTGAACACGTTAACTCTCCAAAATCTGTCTTATGCCGCGCAGGCGTTCCATGCGGCGACTATCTCGGCCGCCTTGGCGCCGACCGTCGCGGCATCGAAGCCGGGCTTGTAGAGGCTGCCGCCCACGCCGATGCCGAACACACCTGCCGCGCGGTATTCCGCGACATTGGCAGCACCCACGCCGCCCACGGCCCAGACGCGGCTGTGCTTGGGCAGGACTTCGCGGATGGCCTTGATGTAGCTGCTGCCCAGCACCGAGCCGGGGAACAGCTTGAGATCATTGGCGCCTGCCGCGACGGCGGCGAAAGCCTCCGTCGGGGTCAGGAAGCCGGGCAGGACGTCCATGCCGAGTTCGATCGAGCGCCTGATGACGGCGGGATCGACATTGGGCGAGACCATGAAAGTGCCGCCGACGCCCGCGAGCGTCTCGGCAAGATCGGTGCCGATCACGGTGCCGCCGCCGATGGCCGCACGGTCGCCCAGCGCTTCCGCCATGGCGCCGATCGAACCGGCCGGATCGGGCGAGTTGAACGGAACCTCGATGATGCGCACGCCGGCCTTGACCAGCGCCTCGCCGATCTCGACCGCCTCATGGGTCTGGATGCCGCGCAGGATCGCCACAACGGGTGCATGGCCTGCGGCCAGAACGTCTTCGATCTTCATGCCTTCTGTCCTTTCGCGATGGCGAGCCCGGCAAGAACCGCCGCATCACCGTCGATCTTGCGCGAAGTGCAGCCACGGGCCGCCAGCGCACGATCATAGAGCGCGGAAAGCGCCGGGTCGCCGATCAGCACAACCGAAATGCCGGTCGGTACTTGCGCGGCGACTTCACCGCCGATCAGCAGCCCCGAGATATACCCGCGCGACCAGTCTTTCGAGCGCCCATCGAGCATGCGCGCGGCGCGGGCTTCGAACAGGGCGCCGGTCAGCGAATCCTCGCAGCGGTCGAGACCGCGCGCGAAACCCTCGTCGAACGTGCCCTCGCCCGGCGTATCCGGACCGGTCAGCGTCGACTGGCCCGCCAGCAGCGCGAAGAGTTCTCCGGTCGGATGGGTACGGAAGCCGACGATCGTGCCGTTCACCACCGAGACCCACTTGCAGTGCGTACCCGGCAGCGCGATCAGGTGCTCGCCCACGCCAAGTTCGGGATGGAGCGCGAGGGCGCCGAAGACCTGCGCCTCCTCGCCCCGCATCACTTCGGGCACGCCTTCGGAATCCTTGCAGCTCAGCCCCGGAAGGACCGACACCGGGATACCGGCCGCTTCCAGCCGTGTGCGCGAGGACAACCACTTGGCGGCGTCCGCCGGGCAAGCCGCATAGCCTGCCGCGACGAGCGCGCCGGGCGCCCCGGCCATGCCGCAAAGCACGACTTCGGATAGCGGCCCCTCGGCCTTCCAGAGGTCGAGCCGTTCGGCCAGGGCCGCTTCGGCATCACCTTCGAGCGCGCCCGGCCCACTGAGCCGGGCGACCACGTCCTCGCCGTCGAGGCGGAACAGCCGCAGCCGGGTCGTACCCCAATCTCCCAAGACATAAGGAGCGGCGGGGACGTGGTTCACACTCATTGCAGTTCGAGCACCACGACCGACTTTGCCGGCAGGGTTACGACAAGGTTGCCGCCCTGCACGGTCGCGCCGGAGAAGGCCTCGGGCTTGACCGCATTCGGTGCATCGAAGGTGTTGTGCGAATTGATCGCCGGTGCCGTCAGGATGCGGCCCGTGACTGCCGAAGCGCTCACGCCGTCGAGCTTGATCGTCACCGTGTTCGACTGGTTGGGGTCGAGGTTGGACAGGCCGACATGGATCTTGCCGTCCTTCGCCTTCACCGCCGAGCCGCTGACCGCCGGCATCGTGTACTGGCCCTTGTTGTACCAGGGCGTCTTGATGTCGATCGGCAGCACGGTCGCGTCCTGCCACGGCTTGTACATCTCGAAGACGTGATAGGTGGGCGTGAGCACCATCTTGTTGCCTTCGGTGAAGATCATCGCCTGGAGCACGTTCACCATCTGGGCAATGGCGGTCATGCGCACGCGGTCGGCGTGCTTGGCGAAGATATCCAGATGAATCGAGGCGATCAGAGCGTCGCGCAGGGTGTTCTGCTGGCGCAGGAAGCCCGGATGCGTGCCCGGATCCTGAGCGTACCACGAACCCCATTCGTCCACGGCCAGGAAGACCCGCTTCTCGGGGTCGTACTTGTCCATGATCGCCGAGTGCTTGGTGATCAGCTCGTCCATCTTGCGGGCGCCGTTCAGCGCGTCGGCCCAGCCGTTCTCATCAAAATCGACGGCAGGCGCACGCGGCGGCCAGCCACCGGCAGGATGGACGTAGTAGTGCAGCGAAACGCCGTCGAGCTGCGGCGCCGCGACGCGCATCATCGTCTCGGTCCAGTTGTAGTCGTCGACATTGGCGCCCGCGGCGACTTTCAGGATCTTGGTGCCCGCAGGTGCCTTGACGAAGGTGGCATAGCGCCGGGTCTCGTCCGCCGCGAATTCGGGACGCATGTTGCCGCCGCAGCCCCAAAGCTCGTTGCCGACGCCGAAGTAGGCGACCTTCCACGGCTCCTTGTGGCCGTTCTTGGCGCGCAGCTGGGCGAGCGAACCGGCAGGCGCGGTCATGTATTCGACCCATTCGGCCATTTCGCGCGGGGTGCCGTCGCCGACGTTGCCGGCGATATAGGCTTCCGCGCCGACCTGACGGATGAGCTCGAAGAACTCGTGGGTGCCGACGGTGTTCGGCTCGGTCACGCCGCCCCAATGGGTGTTGACCTTGACCGGACGGGTGTTCTGCGGGCCGATGCCCTCACGCCAGTTGTATTCGTCGGCGAAGCAACCGCCGGGCCAGCGGATCACCGGGACCGCAAGATCCTTGAGCGCGCTGACGACGTCGTTGCGGAAGCCGTTTGTGTTCGGAATCTTGCTGTTCTTGCCGACCCACAGGCCGCCGTAGATCCCCGTGCCGAGGTGCTCGGCGAACTGGGTGAAGACTTCCTTGTGATAGACCGGACCGGGCTTGGCGGCGTCGATGGTCGCCGTGGTCGGCTGACCGTCGGTGTCGGCATGCGCCGCGCCTGCGAGCGCGGTGGCGCTCAGCAGGACGGCAGCAGTGGTAAGGCGAAGCGCCTTCAGCATTGTCAGTCCCCTCCCTGGGAAATCAGTCGTGGAATTCTTCGACGAGGTCGCGCTTGCCGCGCAGGAACGCGTCGGCAACGAGACGCAGCGGCGCGATGTCGACATCGCTGCGGCCGCCACGGATCAGGTTGGCGAAGCGCGCATAGAGACCCGGATATTCGAGGTCTTCATTGTGCTCGGTGCCGGTGGGCAGGGTGAGCACGGCGCCGCCATTGGCAAGCTTCAGCGTTCCCGCATCGGTCTCGACAATGATGTCCCACGACTGCGGGCCGGTCTGGCGCCAGTCGAGGTCCATGTGGATTTCGGCTCCGGCGGTGTCGCGGAACTCGATATCGGCGGCGATCGGCGCGGCGCGGTTGGCGGGCAGGCTGAGCGTCGCGTCCTTCAGGAAGAACGGGCGCGGCATGATGTGGGTGGCGATCGAGAGGGCATTGATGCCCGGATCGAACACGCCGAGGCCGCCCGGCTCCCAGATCCAGTCCTGACCCGGATGCCAGACGCGCACGTCCTCGCGCCAGACGATCTTGGCGCTCTTGATCTGGCGCTCGGCCAGCCAGGCACGCGCCGGAGCGACACCGGCGGCGTAGCGCGAGTGCCACGAGGCGAACAGGGTGACGCCCACCTTCTCAGCGCGGCTTTCCAGCGCGGCGACTTCGGCAAGCGTGGCGCCCGGCGGCTTTTCGAGGAACACGTGCATGCCCTTCGACAGCGCCAGCGCGGCGAGGTCGTAGCGGACCTGCGGCGGGGTGCAGAGCGCCACCGCGTCGATCGCCGGGCCGCTCTCGATCAGTTCTTCGAGGCTGCCGAAGTGCGGGATGCCTTCAGGACCGCGATGATTCGGGCTGACCGTGGCGCCGATGCTGAAGTTCGGGTTGCCCTCGATCGCGGGGATGTGCTGGTCGCGGGCGATCTTGCCCACGCCGACGATGGCGATACGGATCGGATCCATGGCTCAGAGCGCCTTTACGGTCGTCGTCGCCTCTGCCGAAGCGGCAGCACGGGCGAGCGGGTTCGAAACCGGCAGGGTGAACGGCGCGGCTTCGATCTCGAATACGTCACCTTCCTGCGTGGTCACGCCGTCGCTGAACGAAAGCGTGGCGGTGCCGAAGAAGTGGACGTGCACGTCGCCGGCGCGGCGGAACAGGTCGTACTTGAAGTGGTGGTGCTCAAGATTGGCAAACGTGTGCGACATGTTGGCTTCGCCGGAGAGGAAGGGCTTTTCCCAGATCGTTTCGCCACCGCGGACGATCTTGCTGGTGCCTTCGATCTTCTCCGGCGGGGTGCCGAGCAGCAGTTCCGGGCCAAGCGCGGCCTGGCGGAGCTTCGAGTGGGCAAGCCAGAGGTAGTTGTGACGCTCGGTCACATGGTCCGAAAACTCGTTGGCGAGTGCGAGGCCGAGGCGATAGGCAGTGCCGTCTTCGCCGATCAGGTAGATGCCGGCCAGTTCGGGCTCTTCGCCGCCGTCCTTGGCGAAAGCAGGCATGGTCAGCGCTTCGCCGGGGCCGACGAGCAGCTGGCCGTCGCCCTTGTAGAACCATTCCGGCTGCTGGCCTTCGGTACCGGCAGCGGGCTTGCCGCCTTCGAGGCCTTCCAGGAACATGCGCATGGAATCGGTGACGTGCTCACCCGAGGCGGCAGCGGCGTGCATCTTGTTGCGGCCTTCAGCCGAACCAAGGTGCGTCAGGCCAGTGCCGGTCATCAGCAGGTGGGCGGAATCGTCGTGGTCGATCGGGGCCAACAGGTTGCCCGCCGCGAATTCGGCCTTGATGTCGACCGCTTCGCCCTGCCCGGCAGCCTTGGCGGCTTCGGCCAGCGTCACACCTTCGGCGATGGCGCGCTGGGCAAGCTCACGGGTGGTGGTGACGCCCTGAAGGAAGTGGGCGGCATCGCCCTCGGCAAGGATGACGGAGCGCACGCCGTCGGGCGCGCGGTGCTGGAGCAGGCGAAGGTAGGTCATGGATCTCTCCCGAGAGGGACTTGGCCCTGTCCGCGACGCACTCTCTTGATGGAGCGCGCCGCGGGGATGGGGTTGGACTGGTTAGAGGGTAAGCGTGCCGTCGATCAGGCGGGGAGCGCCGTCACCGTAGGCTGCGTCGCGCAGTTCTGCCGGAAGCAAGCCCTGGGCGAAGTTCTGGTAGCTGACCGGACGCAGGAAGCGGTCGATCGCAAGGCTGCCGACCGACGTGGTGCGCGGGTCGGAGGTCGAGGGGAACGGGCCGCCGTGGACCATCGCGTGGCACACTTCGACGCCGGTCGGCCAACCGTTGACGAGGATACGGCCGACCTTGCGTTCCAGCACCGGCAGCAGGCGCGAAGCGGCGGCTTCGTCGGCTTCGTCCATGTGCAGGGTGGCGGTCAGCTGGCCTTCCAGGCCTTCGAGCAGGTTGGCGAGTTCGGCTTCATCCTTGCAGCGCACGACGATCGAGGCAGCGCCGAACACTTCGTGGCCGATGGCCTTGTCCGCCAGGAACTGCGCAGCCGTGGTCTGGAACAGGATCGCGCCGCCGGTGGTCTTGCTGCCTTCTTCGCCCTTGGCGATGGTCTCAACGCCGGCATTGCCTTCGAGCGCTTCAACGCCCTTGGCATAAGCGGCGGCGATGCCGGTGGTCAGCATGGTCTGCGGCTTGGCTTCCGACACGCCGCCGGTGGCGGCAGCGACGAAGGCGTCCAGACCTTCACCCTCGACGGCCAGGATCAGGCCTGGGTTGGTGCAGAATTGGCCGGCGCCCATCGTCAGCGAACCGACGAAAGCGGTGCCGAGCGCTTCGCCGCGCGCCTTGAGCGCTTCGGGAAGCAGCAGGACCGGGTTGATGCTCGACATTTCGGCGTAGACCGGGATCGGCACTTCACGGGCCGCAGCCAGCTTGGCGAGGGCGAGACCGCCACCGCGCGAGCCGGTGAAGCCGACTGCGGCGATGCGCGGATCCTGAACCAGCGCGGCGCCGAGTTCGTTCGACGGGCCGACGAGGTGCTGGAACACGCCTTCGGGAAGACCGGCGTCCTTGACTGCCTTGGTGATCGCGGCGGCAATCAGGCTGCCGGTGATCGGGTGGGCCGGGTGCCCCTTGACCACGACCGGACAACCGGCGGCGAGCGCCGAAGCGGTGTCACCACCGGCGGTCGAGAAGGCGAGCGGGAAGTTGGAGGCGCCGAACACGGCGACCGGGCCGACCGGGATCATGCGCAGGCGCAGGTCGGGACGGGGCAGCGGAGCGCGGTCCGGCAGGGCCGGATCGATGCGCAGCTGCTGCCACTGGCCCTTGCGGACGACATCGGCGAACAGGCGCAGCTGGCCCATGGTGCGACCACGCTCGCCTTCACCGCGACCGCGCGGCAGACCGCTCTCGGCCATGTAGGCTTCGATCAGCGGCTCACCGATGGCGAGGATCTCGTCAGCGATTCGCTCCAGGAACGAAGCGCGGGTTTCGCGGTCGGTAGCACGGTAGGTATCGAACGCGGCGGCGGCGGCGGCGCAGGCGGCGGCGACATCGGCAGTGCCGTTCACGGCCAGCGGCTCACCCTGAGGTTCGCCGGTTGCGGCCACGATGGAACGGAATTCGGTCATTTGGGGTCTCCCTATTTACTCCGACATATTCCCAGCGCATCAGAAACGCAATGTTTGTCGTTCCTTCGCGTGAGAAGGACTGTTAGGTTCCATCGGAGAGGTGCCAATAACAGTGTCAGAAGCCAATTTTGTGAACGAAGAAGATAGTGCGAGGCCCGCCGACGAGGCCCGGGGCCCCGGACGACGCCTGCACGGCGCCATCGCCCATAAACTGGGAACGGCCATCTTGTCCGGCAAATATGCGCCGGGAGACATTCTTTCTGGCGAAGTCGCTTTCGCGGAGGAGCTGCAAGTCTCGCGCAGCGCCTACCGTGAGGCCATTCAAGTCCTGAGTGCGAAAGGTCTGGTCGCCAGTCGCCCGAAGGCCGGGACACGGGTACTGCCACGCGATCGCTGGAACCTGCTCGACCCCGAAGTGCTCGGTTGGGCCTTCGCCGGAGAGCCGGACATCGAATTCGTGCGCAGTCTGTTCGAACTGCGCGCCATCGTCGAACCCGCTGCCGCTCGCCTTGCCGCCCAGCGCCGGGACAAGAACGACCTCAAGGCGATGAAGGATGCATTGGCGGCGATGCGGCGCCATACCCTCACCACCGAGGCGGGACGCGCGGCGGACCGCGATTTCCACAATGCGATTCTCCAGGCCACCCGCAACGATGCGCTGCTGGTGCTCAGCGCCTCGATCGGCGCGGCGGTGAACTGGACCACCCAGTTCAAGCAGCGCGCCCGCGCCCTGCCCCGCAATCCGATTCCCGACCATGTGCGCGTCTATGACGCGATCGCTGCGGGCGATTCGGCAGGGGCAGCAGAAGCAATGAACGTGCTGGTCGATCTGGCGCTGGAGGATACCCGCAGCGCGATGGAGAAGAAGTAGAACCGAACCGTCGTCCGGGATGACGATATTCCAAAAAGAAAAGGCCCCGGCGATCGCTCGCCGGGGCCTTTTTCGTAAACGCTGAACTGCTCGATGTTACTCGGCAGGCTCCGGAACGAGGTCCGGCTCGGCGTTGGTCACCTTGCTGCCCCACAGGGCGTAGAACAGCACGTAGAGTTCGCAAACAGCCGTCAGGATGAAAGAGTTCTGGAGGCCGAAGTTGTCGGCCAGCCAGCCCTGCACGATCACCAGCGCACCACCCGCGATGGCCATGACCAGCAGGCCCGAGCCTTCCTCGGTCAGCGGGCCGAGGCCCTTGATGCCGAGCGTGAAGATCGTCGGGAACATGATCGAGTGGAACAGGCCGACGAGGATCAGCGACCACATGGCGACCGGGCCATGGGCGAAGATCGTCACAACCATCACCGCGAAGGCGCCGACCGAGAAGAACGCCAGGACCTTGCCCGCGTCGAAGCGCTGCATGATCGCGGAACCGGCGAAGCGGCCGACCATCATGCCGCCCCAGAGGAACGTGAGGTACTTGCCTGCCTGCTCATGCGTCAGGTTGGCGATGTCCGGCTGGCTGACGAAGTTCACGAAGAGGTTCGCCACGCCGATCTCGGCGATCAGGTAGATGAAGATCGCAGGAATGCCGAACACGAGGTTGCGGTGGTTCCACAGCGAGAGGTGCTTGCGCTGCTCCTTGGCGAGGCGCGAGTTCGCCGAACCCATCGAAGGCAGCGGGAACTTGGCGATCACCACGGCGAGAATCACCAGCACCACCGCGACGAGCGCATAGGGCAGGATCACCGAGTGGGCGTCGGCCAGACGCTCGGCGTCGGTCAGCACGGTTCCGGCGACCGAAGTGCCGCTCTTGGAACGACCGAGGATCAGGTAGGCGCCGAAGAGCGGAGCCAGCATCGTACCCGCCGAGTTGAGCGCCTGCACCAGATTGAGGCGCGACGAGGCCGTCTCAGGCTTGCCGACGACAGCGACATAGGGATTCGCCGCCACCTGCAGCAGGGTGATGCCGCTGGCGATCACGAAGAGCATGACCAGCGTCACGCCGTAGGACGGAATGCTGGCGGCCAGCATCATGCCGAGCGCGCCCGCCGCCATGATCAGCAGCCCGGTGACCAGCGACTTCTGGTAACCGATTCGCTCGATCAGCTTGGCCGAGGGAATCGAGGCGACGAAATAGGCGATGAACCACACCGATTCGATCAGCGTCGTCTGGGTGTAGCTCAGGTCGAACACGCTGCGCAGGTGCGGCAGCAGCGTGTTGTTGATGACGGTGATGAAGCCCCACATGAAAAACAGGCTGGCAAGCAGCGTCAGCGCCGGGCCGTAGCGGACGCCCGCTGGCTGCGCGTGAAGCACCGGGGCATCTCCAGATGAAACCACTGGGGGCATGACTATCCTCTCTAAACCAGAGAACCGCTGCCGTGCCCTGCGGCAAACCGGCTTGCGCTCTTTCTATTTGTCGGACTATATGCGGGAAGCAATATCGTCAATGGGCGTCGTCGTCTGACAGCGTCCGGTAACACGATGCGGAAACGACTTACAGGACAGATATGGGAGCCAGGATAATGAGGAAACTGCGCAAGGCGTTGATGGCAATGGCGATATCCGCCCCGGCCTTGGCTCTTTCCAATCCCGCACTCGCCGCCGATGCCTCGCAGGCCCCGGCAGGCACGCTTGCCGACGGCACGCCGGTAGGCGCGGTCACGCTGAAGGCCGCCAACGGCGTTTCGGCGACGATCCTGACTTACGGCGCCACGCTGTGGAAGATGATGGCCCCGGATCGGGACGGCAAATCGGCCGACATCCTGCTCGGCTACGACGACGTCGCCAGCTACGAGAAGCGCCCGAACTACTGGGGCGCCACCATCGGTCGCTACGGCAACCGCATCGCCGACGGCAAGTTCACGCTCGACGGCAAGAGCTACCAGCTTCCCCAGAACGACCACGGCCAGTCGCTGCACGGCGGCGGCAAGGGCTGGGACGTGCAGAACTGGAAGGTCGAGCAGATCAAGTCCGGCCCGGTGGCGACGGCGGTGTTCTCGCTCGTCAGCCCCGACGGCGATTCGGGCTATCCCGGCACGGTGAAGGCCAAGGTGACCTACTCGCTGGACGAGAAGGGCAACCTGCAGATCGTCTTCGAGGCGACCACCGACAAGCCGACCGTGCTCAACCTGACCAACCACGCCATCTTCAACATGGCCGGTGAAGGCTCGCCCCGCGACGCCATGCAGGAACTGCTGACGATCCCGGCGGGCCACTACACCCCCGTCAACGACAAGCTGATCCCCACCGGGGAACTGCGCGACGTGACCGGCACCGTGTTCGACTTCCGCAAGCCCCGCCTGGTCGGCGAAGGCATTCGCGACGGCAAGGACGAGCAGATCGTCATGGGCCGCGGCTATGACCACAACTTCGCGCTCGACAAGGGCGTGACCAAGACCCCCGAACTGGCTGCCCGCCTTGAAGACCCCGTCTCGGGCCGCGTGCTCGAACTGCTGACGACCGAACCGGGCGTGCAGTTCTACGCAGGCAACTTCCTGGACGGCACCTTCATCGGCAAGAACGGCCACCTCTACCGCATGGGCGACGGGATCGCGCTGGAACCGCAGAAGTTCCCGGACTCGCCGAACCACCCGAATTTCCCGTCCACCCGCGTCGATCCCGGCAAGCCCTACAAGCATGTCATGATCTACCGCGTTTCCACTTCTTCGCGCTGACCTCGAAAAGAAACGATCGCCCATGACCGACAACAAGACTGCACCGAAGCTGCGCTCGCGCGCCTGGTTCGACAATCCCGACAACATCGACATGACCTCGCTCTATCTGGAGCGTTACCTGAATTTCGGCATCAGCCTTGAAGAGCTTCGCTCGGGCAAGCCGATCATCGGTATCGCCCAGACCGGCAGCGACCTGTCGCCCTGCAACCGCCACCACATCGTGCTGGCCGAGCGCATTCGCGAGGGCATTCGCGAAGCCGGCGGCATCGCGCTGGAATTCCCGGTCCACCCGATCCAGGAAACCGGCAAGCGCCCGACCGCCGGTCTCGACCGCAACCTGGCCTACCTCGGCCTCGTCGAAGCGATCTACGGCTACCCGCTCGACGGCGTGGTGCTGACCACCGGCTGCGACAAGACCACCCCGGCGCTGCTGATGGCCGCCGCGACCGTGAACATCCCGGCGATCGCCCTGTCGGTCGGCCCGATGCTCAACGGCTGGCACAAGGGCGAGCGTACCGGTTCGGGCACGATCGTCTGGAAGGGCCGCGAGATGATGGCTGCAGGCGAACTCGACGCCGAAGGCTTCATCAAGCTCGTCGCCTCGTCCGCCCCGTCGACCGGCTATTGCAACACCATGGGCACGGCGACGACGATGAACTCGCTCGCCGAAGCGCTCGGCATGATGCTGCCGGGTTCGGCCGCGATCCCCGCGCCTTACCGTGACCGCCAGGAATGCGCATGGCGCACCGGCAAGCGCATCGTCGACATGGTGCACGAGGACCTCAAGCCCTCGGACATCCTGACGCTCGACGCCTTCCATAACGCCATCGCCGTCAACGCCGCCATCGGCGGTTCGACCAATGCCCCGATCCACCTGGCCGCGATCGCCCGCCACATCGGCGTCGACCTGCCGCTCAAGGACTGGGAGCGCATCGGCCACAAGATCCCGCTGCTGGTGAACCTCCAGCCCGCCGGCGAATACCTCGGCGAAGACTACTACCGTGCCGGCGGCGTCCCCGCCGTGGTCGCGCAGCTCATCAAGCAGGGCCTCATCCATGAGGGCGCGATGACGGTGAACGGCAAGACCATGGGCGACAACTGCCGCGACGCCACGATCGAGGACGAGAAGGTCATCAAGCCCTTCGACCAGCCGCTGGTCGAGGAAGCGGGCTTCCTGGTCCTGTCGGGCAACCTGTTCGACGCCGCGATCATGAAGACCAGCGTGATCTCCAAGGAGTTCCGCGACCGTTACCTGTCGAACCCTGCAGACCCGGATGCCTTCGAAGGCAATGCCGTGGTGTTCGACGGTCCGGAAGACTACCACCACCGCATCGACGATCCGGCCACCGGCATCACCCCCGACACCTTGCTGTTCATGCGCGGCGCCGGTCCAATCGGCTATCCGGGCGCGGCGGAAGTCGTCAACATGCGTCCGCCTTCGTACCTCATCACCGAAGGCGTGCACTCACTGCCGTGCATCGGTGACGGCCGCCAGTCGGGTACTTCGGGCAGCCCCTCGATCCTCAACGCCTCACCGGAAGCCGCAGCCATGGGCGGCCTCGCCTTGCTCGAATCGGGTGACCGCGTGCGCATGGACCTCAAGAAGGGCCGCGTGGACGTGCTGATCTCCGACGAGGAACTGGCCGCACGCCGTGCCGCTCTCGAAGCCAAGGGCGGCTATGCCTACCCGGCCTCGCAGACGCCGTGGCAGGAAATCCAGCGCTCGGTCGTCGGCCAGATGGACACCGGCGCGATCCTCGAGGGCGCCGAGAAGTATCAGCGCATCGCCCAGACCATGGGTCTGCCCAGAGACAACCACTAAGGGCGATAACCACTGAGTTCCATATCCTGTCCGACCTAGCCGTCGGATGACCTTTCGGCCCTCGTCCCTCCTGTCCCCTCAAGGGAAAGGACTGGGCGGGGGCCGATCCATTTCCACGGGAGAGTTACATGACCCTTTGGCGTAAGATCGATCGCGACGTGCGCGATACCCTCGGCGAAGGCGCGCTCTGGAGCGCGCGCGACAATGCCTTCTACTGGGTCGACATCCTCGCCCCTGCGCTCAATCGCCTTAGCCTGGCCGACAATACCGTGACCCGCTGGGACATGCCTGCCCGCCTCGGCTGGGTCGCCCCGCGCGCGGAAGGCGGCCTGATCGGCGGCTTCCAGGACGGCGTGGCTAACATCACTCTCGATCCCCTGACGATTTCCGAGCGCAACGATCCCGAGCCGCACCTGCCCGGCAACCGCATGAACGACGGCAAAGCCGACCGCCACGGCGCGATCTGGTGCGGCACGATGGACATGGCCGAGGAAGAGGTGACCGGCTCGCTCTACCGCCTCTCGCCCACCGGCGAATGGCAGGTGATCGACACCGACTACACGGTGCCCAACGGCCCGGCCTTCTCGCCTTGCGGCAACTGGATGTACCACGCAGATTCGGGCCGCCGCGTGATCTATCGCTTCGCCGTGGACGAAACCGGCGCGCACGACCGCGAGGAATTCATCCGCTTCTCCGAGGAAGACGGCTATCCCGACGGCATGACCACCGACGCCGAGGGCTACCTCTGGACCGCCCACTGGGACGGCGGCCGGATCAGCCGCTTCGCCCCCGACGGCACCCGCGAACGCTCCATCGAGCTGCCCGCCAAGCGCATCACCAACATCGCTTTCGCAGGCGAAAAGCTGGACCGCATGTTCGTGACTTCGGCCGCGACGGGCCTGCCCGAATCCGAATTCGACGGCGCCCTGTTCGAAGTTGAATCCGGCGTTACCGGCAATCCTGCCGGAATCTACCTCGGCTAACGGAGTGGCGGGGTGGATACCTTACCCTACTACCCCGCCATCCGCGTAAGCCGGAAAATCCTCTCTCCACCCAAAGGGGAGCATCTTCTTTGACTTAGAACATCAGCAAAGGCCCAGATGCACTCCACCCGGTAGGATCGCAGGGTTTCCTATCAAAATATTTAGCTTCGTCGCAGCCCCTCCCCTACCGCTCCGTCGCGTCGAGAAGCGCCGAGGTGCGCGCTTCCAGCCGCCCCTCGCCGCGATAGACGAGCGCACAGCTCGAACTACCTGCGCAGAATCGCTGCACCGGCGCCAATGCACGGGTGCCATAGCGATACGTCAGCGTCCCTTGGGTAATTTCCAGCCCGGACATGTCCCGAACCCGGTGCTCATGGGCGAAAAGCACCGCCTTGCCCTGCTTCACCGGCGCCCAGACCGACCATTCGTCGTAGAGGCGATGATGATAGCGGAACCGCACATCGCCCGAGGCGCGATTGTCCAGCGAGGTAGGCCAGCCGTTGCATCCCGCGAGCGAGGCAAGACCCGCCAGCAACAGCGCAAATCGTATCGTCTTCATGCCCTGCTGTTGCCCGATTCACCGCGTCGCCGCACGGCTTTTCGCATCTGCGAGCATTTTATCGACAGAAACGTTCAGTCCACCGCGACTGATCGGCCAATCCGATCAAGTCAATCGGATCAACGCCCTACACATCGTCACACCAGGGCCCTATCTCCCTCCTCGAACTTCAACACCCAACGAGGGAGCTTACATCCATGGGTATCGTCGGCAGCCAGATCAAGCCGTTCAAGAACACCGCCTTCCAGGCAGGCAAGGACTTCTTCGATGTCACCGAAGCGGACATCGCCGGCAAGTGGGCCGTGTTCTTCTTCTACCCCGCTGACTTCACTTTCGTCTGCCCCACCGAACTCGAAGACCTCGGCGAGCAGTACGCAACCCTTCAGGGCCTCGGCGTCGAAGTCTTCGGCGTTTCGACCGACACGCACTTCAGCCACAAGGCCTGGCACGACACCTCGGACAAGATCGGCAAGATCCAGTACGCCTTCCTCGGCGACCAGAACCACGCCCTGACCAACAACTTCGGCGTTCTGCGCGAAGGCGTTGGCCTTGCTGACCGCGCCACCTTCGTGGTCGATCCGGACGGCGTGATCCAGCTGGTCGAAATCACCCCCGAGGGCGTGGGCCGCAACGCTGCCGAACTCGTCCGCAAGATCAAGGCCGCCAAGTACTGGCGCGAGCACCCCGGCCAGGTCTGCCCGGCCAAGTGGGAAGAAGGCGAAGAGACCCTCGCGCCCTCGCTCGAACTCGTCGGCAAGCTCTAAGACTACCGCGATCTTCCGGGTCGCGTGCTGAAGGTGCGCGGCTCGGGGATTTCCCTCGTCCCGAGCCGCGCCCTCACGCGGAAAAGAAATCCCCGGCCGCCCCTTTACCAACGAAATTCCAAAGGACCCCAGACCATGCTCGACGCCAACCTGAAGCAGCAGCTCTCCCAATATCTCGGCATGCTGCGCGAGCCGATCGAGCTCGTCGCCTCGCTGGACGACGGGCAGAAGTCGGCCGAAACCCGCGAGCTGCTCGAAACCATCGCCTCGCTCTCGGACAAGATCACCGCCTCTTTCGACGGCGACGACGCCATGAGCGGCGGCCGCCGCCCCAGTTTCATCATCCGCCGCGCGAGCGACGCCAGCGCCTGGGTGCGCTTCGCAGGGCTCCCGCTCGGTCATGAATTCACCTCGCTGGTCCTGGCCCTGCTCTGGGCCGGCGGTCACCCGCCCAAGGTTTCCGAAGAGGCGCTCGAAATCGCCCGCGCCATCGAGGGCGAGCACGAGTTCGAGATGTACTTCTCGCTCTCCTGCCACAACTGCCCCGACGTCGTGCAGGCTCTGACCCTGCTCTCGCTCAACAACCCGCACGTGAACGCCACCCTGATCGAGGGCGGCACGTTCCAGGCGGAAGTCGAGGAACGCGGCGTCATGGCCGTTCCCGCCGTCTTCCTGAACGGGAAGATGTGGGGTTCGGGCAAGATGAGCATCGAGGAAATCCTCGCCAAGCTCGACACCGGCGCCGATGAGAAAGCCGCCGCCGTGCTGGCCGGCAAGAAGCCCTTCGAAGTGCTCGTCGTCGGCGGCGGTCCCGCCGGCGCCTCGGCGGCAATCTATACCGCGCGCAAGGGCTTCTCGACCGGCGTGGTCGCGGAACGCTTCGGCGGCCAGGTGCAGGACACCATGGGCATCGAAAACTTCATCTCGGTCCCCTATACCGAAGGCCCCAAGCTCGCAGCGGCGCTGGAAAGCCACGTCGCTGAATACGACATCGACGTGATGAACCTGCAGCGCGCCGAAAAGCTGATCCCGGCGAAGGAACTCGGCGGCTATCACGAGGTCGTCTTCGCCAATGGCGCTTCGCTCAAGGCGCGTTCGCTGGTGCTGACCACGGGCGCCCGCTGGCGGAACCTCGGCGTGCCCGGTGAAGCCGAGTACAAGAACAAGGGCGTGGCCTATTGCCCACACTGCGACGGCCCGCTGTTCAAGGGCAAGCGTGTGGCGGTGATCGGCGGCGGAAACTCCGGCGTCGAGGCGGCGATCGATCTCGCCAACATCGTCGGCCACGTCACCCTGATCGAGTTCGACTCAAAGCTGCGCGCCGACCAGGTCCTGGTCGACAAGCTCAAGTCGATGAAGAACGTGTTGATCCTCACCAATGCCCAGACCACCGAGGTCGAAGGCGACGGCGACAAGGTGAACGGCCTCGTCTACAAGAACCGCGAGACCGGTGAGGAACACAAGGTCGAACTGGAAGGCGTGTTCGTCCAGATCGGTCTGGTGCCCAACACCGAATGGCTGAAGGACTCCGGCGTCGAACTCACGGCTCGCGGCGAGATAGTGATCGACGACAAGGCGGCCACCAACCTCCCGGGCGTGTTCGCGGCAGGCGACGTGACCACGGTGCCCTACAAGCAGATCATCATCGCCATGGGCGAAGGCTCGAAGGCGGCACTGTCGGCCTTCGACTACCTGATCCGCAACGCGGCGCCTGAAGAGATCGTTGAGACTGCCGAAGCGGCCTGATCGAAGCGCTGCTGAAAAGAGGAAGGGCGGGAGTCGAAAGACTTCCGCCTTTTTTTGTTACGCGCGCACACCCACCCAAATCACCTAGTCGCCCCCGGGGGGCGGGGTCGAATAGTTGAAACAAGATGCGAAAACCCCGCGATCAGTGCCGGAAGAACAGCGAGACCGAAGCCACGTGGTTCACCCGCGTCCGCCCGCGACTCTGGTCGATCACCTGGTTGAGATAACCAAGTTCCACCGTCGTCGCGTCCTTCACGCCCAGTTCCACGCCGGCGAAGGAGCGCAACTGGTCGAAACCGCCCCGCGCGCCCCAGTCGGTATCGTTGAGCGCGGCAAAGCCCTCGGCGTAGACGAGCGCGTTCACCGCATGGCTGCCCGGCTTCAGCGGCTTTTCGTAGCGCAGCATTTCGCGCAGGCGCCAGCCGGTATCGCTGCCGTCCGAACGCCAGCGCTGTTCAAGCCGCGTGCGCGAGGTCAGTTCGCCGCCCCAGGGCTTGCCAACGAACCAGTTGAGCTGCTGGAAACTGCGCTCCTCGTTCATGTCCCTGCCGCCGTCCACCGGCAGCACGACATGGGCATAGCCCTGATAGAGCGTGACGGTGGGCGAGAGCTTCAACCCCACCGCCCCGCGCAGCAGGAGCTGGTCGAGCCGCGAGGCACCGTCGCCCATGCGCGGCTGAAGCTCGGCAAAATAGACGACGTCGCCGGCAATCGGCCCCATCGCCGTGAGGTTGATCCAGACCTGCTCGTCCTCGTGGGTTTCTGCCGAGGCCGTGGAGGCTGTAAAAGACAAAGCGAGAGAGACACAGCAAGCAAGAGCGCGGCGCATGGGGATCCTGAATGAGGAAACAGACATGGTCCTTTATGAACAAAGCGTTGCCCGTACGTGTCCGCAAGGTATTCGCTGATGGCCGAGATCGTCCGGTACAGGCAAAAGACCCGGCGCGTCGGGGGAGGCCTG
>PJTO01000121.1_pt1 | contig 93299 bp, 83 predicted proteins | sample 1512101 | NCBI WGS metagenome assembly PJTO01 (sample SAMN08177690, study PRJNA422409) | Soil metagenome, whole genome shotgun sequencing project.
CATCCACTATTACAATCACGACCGCATCAAGCTCAAATTAAAAGGCCTGAGTCCCGTTCAGTACAGGACTCAGGCCTTGGCTGCTTAGCGGACTTAACTGTCCAACTTTATGGGGTCAATTCATGAGCCTGGCGGTTTTTTATTGTCGTAGCATCCTCATTTGAGCCGCCGCAACGAAGTACAGTAAGCATGATCCGAGAATCGTAAGACGATGTCTTCTTTCTGCGGGGCAAAGCATGCGTTCCCTGATCCCTGTTCTCTGCCTGTCGCTCTGCCTGCACGCCTGCGGCGGCAACACCTCGGTTGCCCTCTACTTCGAATGGGGCTCCTGCGACTTCGACCGTCAACGCTGGGAGCAGGCTGACCGGATCGGACGCGGCTGCATGATGTCCTCCTTCCTCGACAAATACCATCCGGTAGGAATGTCCGTGGTGGAGATCAAATTATGGCTGGGCGAGCCCAGCACCTATGCCGACTTCGAGGACCCGGCCTACCTGGTCGCCCAGTCCGGATCGAACGGCAGCGCAGGCAGGGAGCAGCTGCTGGTATTCAGGATCGACCGGATCACCGGCCGCTGTGTCGAGGTCGCGTTACGGCCGGCACACTAACAGTGCCATGCATGACGCTGCGGGACCGCGCGAACACATCGCCCAGCGGCGTCTCCACCCACCGGAAAAATGCCGCGCCGGCCAGCAGGCTGGCGATCCACGCGACCAGCATCCCGATGGCTTGCGCATGCGCCTGCTCCGGCACGAAGCGGACAAACGCGGCGTTCACGACCAGGCAGACCGGGAAGTGGACCAGGAAGACCGAAAACGAGATCTTGCCGGCATAATTGACGACAGCCAGCCCACTGCCGGCACGCGAAGCGGGTCGACGGCGGCCGAACAGGAACAGCAGGCAAGCCACCGCCAGGGCCAGCGCGATGCGGCTCCGGAAGTCCAGCAGCAGGGCAATGCCGGGCAAGAGGAGCAGCGCGGCCAGCAGTAGGGCGAGGGCGCGCGGCCGGCGGCCAGGGGCGCTCGCCCACCATGCGAGCGCCCCCAGTCCGTAGCTGCCGAAGAAGTAAGGCGCCCACACGTCCCAATCCGCGTCGCGGTTGAAGTGCAGCAGCGAGGCCGCGACGCCTACCGCCACCAGGCCTGGCATCAGCCACGGCCGCGGCTGTCCTCCGAGGCGACCGGACAGCCACACGAGCAGCGTCAGCAAGGCATATAACTGGAAATCGATCGCGACATACCAGGCCCCTGCAGACAGCGATTCGATGCCGAGCACACCGTGCAGCAACAATGCGTGCGCACCCAGCTGGACCAGCGTCGGCGGCGGCGAAATCGAGTCGTGGCGCATCCAGCTGCCGGCCCAGGCGGATGCGAGGACGGCCAGCAGCATCGCCGCAATGAAGGGTGGAGCCAGTTTCAGGTAGCGGCGCTGGATGAGCTGCAGGGGATGCTTCTTTCCCGGCAGGCCGTCGGGCGACAGCGATTTCGCAGCCAGGAAGCCGCCGATGACCAGGAAGACCTGGACCGCGATCCGGGCGTGGTCGTAGAGCCAATCGACCAGCGAGGGCAGGATGCGCCGCGCGTGGTCGGACATCGGCCCATAAAAGGCCAGGTGGTGCAGGACGATCAGCTGGGCCGCGCCGCCTTTTAGCAGATCGATGAGAACAAACTGCTTGTTGGATTCCCGATTCTCCACGGGCATCTTGCCCAATGCTTCTCTTATCACGCGACCCAGGTTCCTCCGACAAAGGGGCCGCATTCTAGCCGAAATGCATATGTCACAGTCGACACATTTCGACTGTGCAATTAACATTATGACTGCGAAAACCCGGCGCGCTCGCAGTGCTTCCTTCTCTTCGCCTGGGTGAAGAAACGCCCGCCCGCACCGCACAACAGTGCCGTGACCATAATGCAATAAGTGTTATAGTTGTTTATTTACTTAACGATGGGATCGCACGCCCATGTTCCGCGTAGCGCCCACTTGAAATCAACCATCCAATTCTAGGAATCGAACAGATGACCACGAAGGATTACGCCGCCCGTATCAGCCAGCTCATCCAGGAGCACCAGGCCGAGATCGGCGCGGAGTGGATTGCGCAGCTGGAAGCGCTGATTGTGCGCGGAACTTCCAGCTCCAAGGAGCAACTGCGCAGCCATTGCCAGCAATTCCTGGCGGCGCTCGCCGTTGCCACCCGTGCGGGCGAACTGGACAACATCGAGCACCGTTCGTGGGACGAGGTGCGCGACCTGCTCGCCGAAATCTCGTCGACCCGCGCCAAGTCGGGCTCGACCCCGAGCGAGACCGCGACTTTCGTCTTCTCGCTGAAGCAGGTCCTGTTCGGCCGCCTGCGCGCCGGCTTCGAAGGCGACGCCGAAGCGATCGCCGCCACCTCGTGGACCATCAGCACGCTGCTCGACAAGCTGGGCCTGTACACCATCGAAGTGTTCCAGAAGACCAAGGACCAGATCATCGTGCGCCAGCAGCAGGAACTGCTGGAGCTGTCGACCCCGGTCGTCAAGCTGTGGAACGGCATCCTGGCGCTGCCGCTGATCGGCACCCTGGATTCGGCGCGCACCCAGGTGGTGATGGAAAACATCCTGCAAAAGATCGTCGACACCGGCGCCATCATCGCCATCATCGACATCACCGGCGTGCCGACCGTCGACACCCTGGTGGCCCAGCACCTGATGAAGACCATCGCCGCCGCCCGCCTGATGGGCGCCGACTGCATCATCAGCGGCATCCGCCCGCAGATCGCCCAGACCATCGTGCACCTCGGCGTGAACCTGGAAGACGTGATCACCAAGGCCACCTTGGCCGACGCCTTCCTGGTCGCGCTCGAGCGCACCGGCACCTCGGTCATCGCCAAGGCGTAAGCGCGGATAGGCACAGAACATGGAACGCATTCCTATCTTGCGCATGGGCGACCTGCTGCTCGTGACGATCCAGGTCGACATGCACGACCGCCTTGCCATGCAGCTGCAGGACGACCTCACCGAGCGCATCGTGAGCGACGGCGCCAAGGGTGTCCTGATCGACATCTCGGCGCTCGACCTGGTCGATTCCTTCATCGGCCGCATGATCAGCAATACCGCCGCCATGGCGCGCGTGCTCGATGCCCGGACGGTCGTCGTCGGCATGCAGCCGGCGGTGGCGATCACCCTCGTCGAACTGGGCCTGACGCTGCACGGCGTCAAGACCGCCCTGAACGTCGAGAAAGGCATGGCCTTGTTGGGAAAGAGCTATAAATAATGAACGGCGCGCAAACCGACGCAGTCCTGTTCGAGACCGCGTTGCTGGATAGCCACCGCCAGCATCGCACCGCACGCGTGACCCTGCGCCTGCAGTCGGACGAGGACGTAGTAGGCCTGCGTAAGCAGGTGCGCGAGCGGGCGGTGGCCATTGCCTTGTCCCTGGTCGACCAGACCAAGCTGGTCACGGCCGCGAGCGAGCTGGCACGGAACACGATCAAGTACGGAGGCGGCGGCGAAGTCTACCTCGACAGCCTGGACGACGGCATCCGCAAGGGCATCGGCCTGCTGTTCATCGACGCCGGCCCCGGTATCCCGAACATCGACAACGCACTGCGTGACGGCTTCACCACGGGCGGGGGTCTCGGCCTCGGCCTGGGCGGTTCCAAGCGCCTCGCGGATGAATTCGACATCGAAAGCCGTCCTGGAGAGGGCACTGCCGTGCTGGTGGTGAAATGGAAGCGCTGATCAGTTCACTCACGCAGCACGAAGTCTTTGCGATCAACCATGCGAGCGATGTGGCGGCAGTGCGGCGCAGCGGCCAGAAACTGGCCGATGCGCTCGGTTTCAACGAGACCCGCGCCGGCCAGCTGGCGCTGATCATCACCGAAGCCGCCACCAACATCCTCAAGCATGCGGGCGAGGGCGAGATCCACGTCGGGCCGGCGCAATCGAGCGCCGCGATCGGGGTCGACGTGCTCGCTATCGACAAGGGACCCGGCATCCGCGACCTGGATGCCAGCCTGATCGACGGCGTGTCCACCACGGGAACGTCCGGCACGGGGCTGGGCGCGCTCAGTCGCCTGGCCGACGAGTTCGATGCCTACACCCAACTGGGCCAGGGTTCCGCCTTCTTCATGCGCATCTGGCGCGACGTGCCGGCGCCCGAGCCGTGCGGCGTCGAAATCGGCGCGCTGTGGACGCCGATGGCGGGCGAAGAGGAATGTGGCGACGGCTGGGGCGTGCGCTGCGACAGCCGCGGCGCGTCCCTGCTTGCCGTCGACGGCCTGGGCCACGGGCCGGAGGCGGCGCGCGCCGCCGTGGCGGCGATCCGCGTCCTCGACGCCCGCAAGGGCGGCCAGGCCGGGGAGCTGATGCACGCCGCCCACGACGCGCTGCGCCCGACGCGCGGCGCGGCGCTGGCGACCGCCCGCATCGACTTCGATGCGAGCGAGCTGCGCTTCGCCGGCGTGGGCAACATCGGCGGCTGCGTGATCGACGGCAGCCGGCGCGCGCTGGTGTCGCACAACGGGATCGTCGGCCACAATATGCGCAAGGTGCAGGAATTCGCGCTGCCTTTCCCGAAGGGGGCGCTGTGCATCATGCACTCGGATGGTATCCAGACCCAGTGGGACCTGGACAAATATCCCGGCCTGGCCGGGCGCAGCCCGGCGCTGGTCGCTGCCATCCTGATGCGCGATTTCATCCGCCGCCGCGACGACGCCATGGTGCTGGTCGTGCGCCGGCATGGGAGCTGACATGGGCCTGCACCGTATCCTCAACGTGGCATTGGACAGCGACCAGGACGTGGTCGTGGTGCGCCAGCGGGCGCGCCAGGTATCGGAGCTGCTCGGCTTTTCGCATCAGGACCAGGTGCGCGTGGCCACCGCGGTGTCCGAGATCGCCCGGGCCGCCTGTCACCTGGGCTCGGGAGGGCGCGCCGCCTTCCTGCTGGGTCGCAACCTGGGACGGCAATATCTGGAAGTCGTCATCTACCCGGGCTCCGGCGAACGGCGCGCCCCTACGGCGCCCGGAAGCGGCCAGGGCTTCAGCCGCACGCTGCCGGAACTGGCGGTGATCAGCGCGCACCGCCTCATGGATTCCTGCGAGGTCGAGCCGGAGCAGGGCGTGGTCACCGCAGTCACCATGCGCAAGGCGTTGCCGCCGCAGGCCATCGTCGAAAGCGCGCGCCTGGCCGAGATCAGCAACCGCCTGGCCGGCAGCCCGGTCTCGAACACGCTGCAGGAACTGCAGCTGCAGAACCACGAGCTGCTCGGCACCCTGGCCGAGCTGCGCGAGCGCCAGGAAGACCTGCTGTCGCTGACGCGCGAACTGGAAGACACCAACCGCGGCATCGTCGCGCTGTATGCCGAGATCGAGGACAAGGCCGAACGCCTGCGCCGCGCCGACGAGATGAAGTCGCGCTTCCTGTCGAATACCAGCCACGAGCTGCGCACCCCGCTGTCCTCGATCCGCGCCCTGGCCCAGCTGCTGCTGGACCGCATGGACGGCGACCTGACGACGGAGCAGGAGCGCCAGGTACAGTTCATCGCCAAGGCCGCCAATGACCTGTCCGAGCTGGTCAACGACCTGCTCGACCTGGCCAAGATCGAGGCCGGCAAGGTCGAGGTCCAGCTGGCGCCGGTGGTCATCGACAACCTGTTCCGCGCCTTGAAAGGCATGATGCGGCCACTGGTCGACGAAGGCCGGGTAGAATTGATATTCGAGCCTTCCGATTTCACGGAGGCGTTCGATTCGGACGAGGGCAAGATCTCGCAGATCCTGCGTAATTTCATCTCGAACGCGCTCAAGTTCACCGAGCGCGGCGCGGTACGCGTCTCGGCCACCTACGATGCGCAGCAAGACACGATCGCATTTGCGGTCCTCGATACCGGGATCGGCATCAGCCCGGACAACCTGCAACTGATTTTTGAAGAGTTCAGCCAGATCGAGCATCCGCTCCAGCGGCGCAGCAAGGGCACCGGCCTGGGCCTGCCGCTGTGCCGCAAGCTGGCAGACCTGCTGCATGGGCGCGTCGACGTGCAGAGCACGGAAGGCAGCGGCTCGACCTTCACGCTGACCTTGCCGCGGCACTTTCCGCAGCCCAGCCACGATGGAAACGAATCATGAAAGCCAATTCCACCCTGATCCTCAACGTTGACGACAACGATGGCGCCCGCTACGCCAAGAACCGCATCCTGCAGGGAGCGGGTTTCGAGGTAGTGGAGGCGACCAACGGCACCGACGCACTGGAGATCGTCAAGCGCCTGAATCCGGCGCTGGTGCTGCTCGACGTGAAGCTCCCGGACATCAACGGCATCGAAGTCTGCCGCCGCATCAAGGCAAATCCCGAGAGTGCCATGGTGCTGGTGCTGCAGACATCGGCGGCACTGACCGGCCGCGCGGACAAGATCCGCGGGCTGGAAGGGGGCGCCGACAACTACCTGGCGGCGCCGATCGAGGCCGACGAACTGATCGCCAACGTGAACGCGCTGCTGCGCATGCACCAGACCCAGGTCCAGCTGCGCGACAGCGAAGAGCGTTTTCGCCAGATCACCGACAACATCGACGACGTGTTCTGGATGTTCGCCGTGCCGGAAGGCGACCTGGAGTACGTCAGCCCGGCGTATTCGGACGTCTGGGGCGGCAGCCTGGACGCGCTGCGCCAGCGCCCCGGGAGCTGGCTGGACGCCGTGCATCCGGAAGACCGCGAGCGCATCGCGCAGCGCTGGCGCCAGCTGCGGCAAGCGCCGCACTACGACGACGAGTTCCGCATCCTCGGACCGGACGGGCGCACGCAGTGGGTGCGCGACCGTCTGTTTGCGGTCCGCAATGCGCGTGGCGAAGTGTACCGGGTGGCGCGCGTGACCAGCGACATCACCGCGCGCAAGGAGATGGAAGCGCTGCTGCGCGCGGCCGACCGCAACAAGAACCAGTTCCTGGCCACGCTGGCCCACGAGCTGCGCAACCCGCTCAGCCCGATCCGCAACGCGGCCGCGCTGCTGGGCGCGAACAGCGACGGCAATACCGAGCGCCAGGCGCGCGCGCGCGAAGTCATCACGCGCCAGGTCGACCACCTGGCCCATCTGGTCGACGACCTGCTCGACGTCGCCCGCATTTCCGAAGGCAAGATCGTGCTGCGCACCGAAGAGGTGGACCTGGGCGCCGTGGTCGCCCAGGCGATCGAGACCGCCGGGCCCCTGATCGCGGCGCGCGGCCACCACCTGGACGTGCAGCAGCCGGAACAGCAGGTGTGGGTGATGGGCGACCCGGTGCGCCTGGCCCAGTCGGTGGGAAACCTGCTGCACAATGCGGCCAAGTTCACGCCGAAGGGCGGCGAGCTGTCGGTGCGCGTTTCCCTGCTCGAGAACGAACGGGTGCAGATCGCGGTGCGGGACAACGGCATCGGCATCGCCGAGGACAACCTGCCGCGCATCTTCGGCATGTTCGCCCAGGTGGACGTCCCGCCGGACCGCGCCCCGGAAGGCCTGGGCATCGGCCTTTCCCTGGTCTCGCACCTGATCGAGCTGCATGGCGGGCACCTGTCGGCCCAGAGTCCGGGCATCGGCATGGGCAGCACCTTCGCGGTCGACCTGCCGCTGCTGCGCGTCAGCGCGGATACGTCCGGCCTGGATCATTGCGAGGCCTCCAAGCAGGGCGGCAGCGGCATGCGCGTGCTGCTGGTGGACGACAACGTCGACGCCATGGAGATGATGGGCTTCCTGCTGGCCGAGATGGGCTACGAAACCTGCACCACCTCGGATGCCGCCGAGATCGAGGAGCTGGCGCTGCGCCACAAGCCGCAGGTGATCGTGCTCGACATCGGCCTGCCTGGCATCGACGGCTACGAAGTGGCGCGCCGCATCAAGAAGAACCCGGCGCTGGCGCACATCCGCCTGGTGGCCCACACCGGCTATGGCTCGCCGGAAGACCGCCGGCGCGCGATGGAGGCCGGCTTCGACGCCCATCTGGTCAAGCCGGCCGAGCTGCCGGACCTGGAAAAAGCGCTGAAAGGGTAAAATAGCGCCCTTTTGAGAAACGACCTTCCCCGTCGGGGGAGGGCTACGACCGGGCCGCCCCGGCTTTTTGAGAGGATGGCCGAATGGCTTGGATATTGTTGTTGTTGGCGGGACTCTTCGAAGTGGTGTGGGCGGTGGCCATGAAGCAGTCGCATGGCTTCACCCGGCTCTGGCCCAGCATCATCACCCTCGTCGGCAGCATCGCCAGTTTCCTGCTGCTGTCCTGGGCAATGCGCAGCATTCCCCTCGGCACCGCCTATACCATCTGGACCGGGATCGGCGCCGTCGGCGCCTTCGTGGTCGGGGTCGCAGTGCTCGGGGAGCAGCTCAACACCATGCGCGTGGTGGCGGCGGTGCTGATCGTGTCGGGGCTGGTGTTGATGAAGCTGGCCGGAGATTGAAAAAAGCCCCGCGTCAGCGGGGCTTTCCACATCGAGCAAGCAAGATCACTTGTCGGTGACCGTGAACTCCCCGAAGGCCTTGAGCTGCTCGCCCACCGCCTTCGGATCGCCCACCACCACGATCGACTGGTTCTCCGGATTGAAGTACTTCTTCGCCACGTCGCGCACCTGTTCCGGCGTGACCTTCTGGATGCGCGGCACGTACTCGCCCAGGAACTCGGCCGGCAGGCCGACCAGCCAGTTCTGCGCCAGGGTCGCAGCCACCGAGCGCTGCAGCTGGTTGCTGATCATGTAGCCGCCCGCCACGTAGCGCTTGTTCATCGCCATTTCCTTGGCCGGCACCGGTTCGGTGCCGATGCGCTTGTACTCGGAGAAGAATTCGTTCAGCGCCGCGCCGGTCACTTCGTTGCGCACGTCGGCGCCGCCGACGATCGCGCCGCCCGCGCGGTTCATGCGCGCACCGGCCGAGGCGCCGTAGGTATAGCCCTTTTCCTCGCGCAGGTTGATGTTGACGCGGCTCGAGAAGCCGCCGCCCAGGATGGTGCTGGCCAGGCGCAGCGGGATCTGGTCCTGCGCGCTTGCCGCGATGCCCGGGCTGCCCAGGCGCACGGCCGACTGCACGCTCTTGTCGCGGTTCAGCAGGATGCGCGCCGGCTTGGCATTGGCCGGCGCGGCGGCGGTTTCCGGCAGGGCTGGGCCGCTGGCCTTCCAATCGCCAAAGGCCTGTTCCGCCAGCTTGAGCGCGTCGGCTTCCTTGACCGGGCCGGTGATCACGAGCAGGGCGCGGTCCGGGCGCAGGCGCTTGGCGTGCTCAAGGCGCAGCATGTCCTGGGTCACCGCGTTGATGGCTTCCACCGTCGGGGTGGTGCGCGAATAGGGATGGTCGCCGTAGACCGCGCGGCTGATGGCGCGTTCGGCGCGGAAGCCCGGCTGGGTCTCGGACACGCGCAGCGACTGCAGCGCATTGGCCTTGGCCAGCGCCACTTCGCTTTCCGGGAAGGACGGGGTGCGCGCCACTTCGGCCAGCAGCTGCATCATCGGCGCGGCCTGCGAGACCAGCGCATTGGCCGACACCACGATGCCGTCCGAGGTGGCGCTGGCGCCGACTTCGCCGCCCATGCCCTGGGCCGCTTCGGCGATCGCGCGCGAGTCGCGCTTGGCGGTGCCTTCGTTGAGCAGGCCGGCCAGCATGTTGGCGAAGGCCGGGGACTGCGGCGCGTCGGCCGCGAAGCCGGCGCCGCGCACCGCCAGCACGTAGTCCACGCGCGGCAGGCCCTTGCGCGGCACGACCCAGACGGTCAGGCCGTTGCCCAGGGTTTTCTTGGTGATCTTCGGCACCGGGATCGGATTGTCCTTGCCGTAGGCCGGCATCGGCAGGTTGTCCGCGGCGGCGGGCGCGGCGTAGGCCATCGGCGCAAAGGCGACCGAGACGGCGAATGCGAGCATCAGTTTTTTCATCGATGCGCTCCTTATTTGTTAGCGCCGGCCGGTGCGGCTGCGGCAGCGGGGGTGGCTGGGGCGGCGAGCATCGCGGCCGGCTTGCGGTCGATGACGGTACGGTTGGTCGGCACCATGTAGGTGCGCACCGCGCGCTGGATGTCTTCCGACGTCACGCCTTCGATCAGGCCCGGGACCTTGTTGACCACGTTGGCGTCGCCCCACATCACCTGCATCTTGGCCATCATGTCGGCGCGGTTGATGAAGCTTTCCAGCTGGTTGTTCCAGTTGGCCAGCATGCGGGTCTTGACGCGCTTGAGGGTCGCGTCGTCCACGCCGTTCTGCGCGACCTTGGCGAGTTCCTCGTCGATGGCCTTGAGCATGGCGTCGGCGCTGCTGTTCGGCTTGTACAGGGCGAACACGGTCAGGAGGGTCGGGCCGTCGTATTCGAAGGGACCGGTCAGGCCGAACAGGGAATCGACGTTGAGCGCGATCTCGCGGCCCTTCACCAGGCCCTGGTAGAACAGCGAGGCGTCGCCGCCGGCCAGCAGCTCGCCCAGCACGGCCATGGCGGCCTGGTCGCGGTGGCCGCGCGGCGGCATCTTCCAGGCCGCGGCGATCGCCGGCACCTGGGCCAGGGCGTCGCTCTGCACCAGGCGCTTCTCGGCGGTGTTCAGGCCTTCGCTGAAGTCGGTCGGCTTCGGGGTGGGGCGGGCCGGGATCTTGCCGAAATATTTCTCGGCCAGCGCGAAGCCCTGGGCCGGGGTAATGTCGCCGGCGATCGCGATCACGGCGTTGTTCGGGCCGTAGTAGTCGCGGTGGAAGGCGCGCACGTCGTCCAGGCTGGCGTTCTCGAGGTCTTCGAAGCTGCCGTAGCCGTCATGGTTGTTCTCCCACTTCTGGAAGGCGTGCTGGCCGATGTCGATCCACATGAAGCCGCCGTAGGGCTGGTTCTTCACGTTCACGCGGATCTCTTCCTTCACCACGTCCTGCTGGTTCTTCAGCGTGGCCGGGTTGAAGTCGAGCGTCTTCATGCGGTCCGCTTCCAGCCACAGGATCGGCTCGAGCGCCGAGCGCGGCGCGGTCTCGATGTAGTTGGTGTAGTCGGCGCGAGTCGAGCCGTTGTTGCGGCCGCCGCCGGCGGTGATGGTGGTGTCGAACACGCCCTTCTTGGCGTTCGGCGTGCCCTGGAACATCAGGTGTTCGAACAGGTGGGCGAAGCCGGTGCGGTTCTTCGGCTCCAGGCGCATGCCCACTTTGTAGACGACCGACACGCCCACGGTGGGCGAGCTGCGGTCTTCGGTGACGATGACCGTCAGGCCGTTGTCGAGCTTCTTGACGGCGATCGGCAGGGTCCACTGGTCCGCGGAGGCGGCGAACGCCGACAGCGAGAACGTGAGCCCGGCCAGCAATACAGGTAATTGGCGCATGCGCATTGGTTGACCTCGAAAAAATACGGGAAGGAACTGTACTGACGGCAAGGCCGTCATGCGCTGCATCTTAGCTCAACGTCATGCCAATAAGTAATCTTTTTATCGGGAAGCCCGGCCTCGTGTTCACCCTGCGCCACAGGCCAGCCATCCGTGCATACGCCGCTCCAGGGTGCCATTTTTGCAGTTCATCGCAGATTGGTGGGCGATGGCGGCCCGAACGGATATAGTTGCAACATGATAATTTTGAGCTGTTGCACACTGGTTCACTCACAAGGCGGCCCACGGACAACACGAACATGTATTCGGAGAATGGTATGAATCAGCTTTCCAAGGCCGGCTTCGCTGTCGCCGCACTGTGCACCTGGCTGTTGACCTGCATGGGCATGGCCAAGGCGGCGCCGGAGGTGGCCACCGAGACGCGCCAGGTCGATGCGCGCGTAGTGCGCGTCAAGCTCGACGGGGTGGTGGACCTCAAGATCCGCCAGGGCAGCACGCCGCTGCTGGTGCTGACCGGCGACCCGCGCCTGCTCGGCAAGACCACCACGCTGCAAAGCGGGGACACCATCAGCATCGGCACCGAGACCAAGGGCGTCAGCATCAACCTCGGCCGCAGCATGGGCCTGCATGCCGAGCTGACGCTGCCGAACCTGCGTGAAGTCAGTTCCGAAAGCGTGGGAGGCACGGCCATCACCGGTTTCTCGGGTGACGAGCTCGAGCTCAACCTCGATGGGGCCGGCTCAATGAATGTATCATGTAACTACAAGGTGATGACCGCCAACCTGGGCGGTGTCGGCAGTATGAAGATACATGGCATCAACAGTGAGAGCGTCGAGTTGAACTTGAGCGGCGCCGGCTACGTGACCCTGGCGGGCCGCAGCCGCAAGCTGAAGGCCGAGCTGGGCGGACTGGGCGGCCTGGACGCCCAGGCGTTCTCGGCCGAGAACGTGACCCTCGAGCTGTCCGGCCTGGGCAACGCGACCGTGACCGCCAAGGACAGCGCCAACCTGACCCTGTCGGGCCTGGGTTCGGTGACGGTGCACGGCAAGCCGCAAAACCGCAAGGTGAGCGTCGACGGCCTGGGCAAGGTCAACTGGAAATAAGCAGAACAAGAACAACGACACGAACCAACATTGAGTCCATCACGAGGACCAAGGGTACGCAGAGACCCTGATTCCATGGTCGAGACATGAAAAAACTATTGATAGCGATCGCATTCGTGCTTGGCCTGCAGGCCAGTGCGCATGCGGGCTTCGCGGAAGGGGCCAGCGCGTATAACGCGCGCAACTACGCGCTAGCACTGAAAGAGATCGTCCCGCTCGCCAAGGCCGGCCATGCGGATGCCCAGCATTTGCTGGGGCTGATGTATTACATGGGCCGCGGCGTCGCGCGCGACTACAAGCAGGCCTTCGCCTGGCACTACAAGGCGGCCCAGCAGGGCAAGGCCGACGCCCAGTACGTGGTCGGCGCCATGTACTACACCGGCAATGCCGTGCCGCAGGACCAGCGCCATGCCGTGGGCTGGTTCCGCAAGGCGGCCGAGCAGGGCCATGCCGAGGCCCAGCACGCGCTCGGGCTGATGTACCGCTACCACCAGGCGGGCATGCCGCAAGACAAGGTACTGGCCTATATGCTGTGGAACCTGGCGGCGGCCGGCGGCAACCATAATGCGGTCGAGCAACGCGCGGCCATCTCGCGCCAGATGACGCAGGAGCAGATCGAAGAGGCGCAGGCGATGTCGCGCACCTGGCGCCCGGGCCGGCCGTTGCCGACGAGCTCGCGCACGGGGAACAATTCCTGATCAAACACCGCCGGCCTCGACCGGCGGTTTTTTTACTTCACTTGGCGATCACCGGTGCCTTCGCCGCGCTGCGGAACAGCCCCAGCGGCACCGCATTGCCCATCGCCTGGTAGCCCAGGTCATTCGGATGCAGGTGGTCGCCGCTGTCGTAGGCCGGCAGGAAGCGGCTCGGCCGCGCCGGGTCGCGCGTGACGCGGTCGAAGTCGATCACGGCGTCGAACTCGTCGTTGTTGCGGATCCAGTTGTTCACCGCCTGGCGCACGACTTCCTTCTCGGGCGAATAATAGGCCGCGCCTTCGAAGGGCGTGAGGGTGGCGCCGATCACGCTGATGCCCTTGGCATGCGCGCGCTGGATCAGCTGGCGGTAGGCCGCGATCAGGTCTTCGGCCGTCACCGGGCTGGTCGGTGAGCTGTTGCCTATGTCGTTGATGCCGATCAGGACCACCAGGTAGCGCACACCCGCGGTGGCCAGCACGTCGCGGTCGAAGCGCTCCTGCGCGCTGCGCCCGGCCAGCGTGTTCGGCGAATTGCCCAGCAGCCGGTTGCCGCTGATGCCGCGGTTGACCACGCCGAAGCGCGCGTTGATGCCGAGGACCGGGTCACGCTCGGTCTGCAGGCGGCGCGCCAGCCAGTCGGGCCAGCGGTTGTTGGTGTCGGGCGTGCTGCGGGTGCCGTCGGTGATCGAGTCGCCCAGCGTGACGATGGTGGGGCCGCTGGTGTCGACGTCGACCTCGGTCAGGAAGGGCCAGACCTGGATCGTGCGCTGCACCGGCAGGGTCGCGGCAGCGGTGAAGTTGCCGGGCAGGGACACGTAGTTGGTCTGCAGGGCCAACTGGTGCACGGTGGTCGCCTGTACCGTGCCGGGCAGGTAGAGGCTTACTGCCAGGTCGGACAGCGGCGGCACGTTCAGCTCCACCGGATCGGAGAGCGCCGGTGCGCCGGGTGGAATGGTGACGAAGCTGCGGCCGCCGAAGGTGAGGGCGCGGTCGGTGCCGGCGGCGACGTCCGAGCCCCCGGCGCGCAGGCCGATGCGGGCGGCGCCGATCGTCAAAGGTGTCGCCCCCAGCTCGTTGGACAGCCGGATGCGCACGCGGTTGCCGCCGGTGCTGGTGTGGACGATCAGGCGCAGGGTCTGGTCGGTGAAGGTCTGCAGGCTGGGGTCGGGCGGTAGGCCGACCGGCGGCGGCCCGGCTGGCGCCGTGCCCCAGGTGCCGGTCCAGTTTTCGGTGGTCCAGGGCTGGGCGGTAGCCAGCTGCGGCAGGGCGATCGCCGCGGCCAGCATGGCGCTGCCCAGCAGCAGGCGCCGGCGCGGCGGGTTCATGCCCGTGGTGGAGAGGGCGAAACCGTCCTTGAGGCGGCGGGCGGCATCGAGCAGGAGGGGAAGGAAGCGTTTCATGGTCGGCTCCTCGGGTAGTGGCCATGCGATATGCATGAGCTCGTCTGACAAATGTAGCCAGCCCCGAGGACCTGAACAAGAAGGCAACAATCGCGTCGTTTGCGCGGGATCGAAGCCACAAAAGATTAATATTCCCGCAAGAATCTTCCCTATATGCTGGAGAAATCTTGTCCGCAGATTGACCCGTCTTGCCGTCCCAACTGTTCGCACGCGCACCGAGTGGCTCGTGCAACAGGACTAGCTTGATGCTTCCACGGACGAGGAGCGGCCATGAGCAAGCATTCGAATGAGCTACGGATCGAGAACCCGACCATGCCGGCCGGCGGCTGGGGTTCGGTGCAGGAAGTCTCCACCATCCTGCTGCACCAGCGCGTGCCGCTGAAGGACAGCCGGCTGCTGCTGAAGCAGAACAAGCCGGACGGCTATGCTTGCGTCAGCTGCGCCTGGGCCAAGCCGGCCAATCCGCATCCCTTCGAATTCTGCGAAAGCGGGGCCAAGGCCACCGCCTGGGAAACCACCAGCAAGACCATCGGAGCCGATTTCTTCGAGCGTCACACCGTCACCGAGCTGGTGGCATGGGACGACCACAGCCTGGAAGACCAGGGGCGCCTGACGGTGCCGCTGCGCTACGACCCGCAGACCGACAAGTACTGCGAGATCGCCTGGGACAGCGCATTCGCCGAGATCGGGGCTCTGCTGCGCGGCATGGACCGCAAGGGGGTGGTGTTCTACAGCTCGGGCCGGGCTTCGCTCGAGACGTCCTACATGTATGGCCTGCTGGCGCGCATGTACGGCAACAACAACCTGCCGGACAGCTCGAACATGTGCCACGAAAGCACCTCGGTCGGCCTGCAAAAGACCATTGGCGTGCCGGTCGGCACCGTGGCGCTGGAGGACTTCGAGCAAACCGACTGCATCTTCTTCTTCGGCCAGAACGTGGGCGTGAACAGCCCGCGCATGCTGCACCAGCTGCAGGAGGCGCGCCGCCGCGGGGTGCCGATCATCACCTTCAATCCGCTGCGCGAGCGCGGCCTGGTCAGCTTCACCAATCCGCAATCGCCCGCCGAGATGCTCACAGGAGCCGAGACCGCCATCAGCACCCAGTACCACCAGGTCAAGCCGGGCGGCGACACCGCCGCCATCATGGGCCTGTGCAAGGCCATCTTCGCCTTGGACGACGCCACCCGCGTGGCAGGCAGCCAGCGGGTGCTCGATACCGCCTTCCTGCAGGAGCACACCCACGGCTTCGCGGCGTTCGAGGGCGCCGTGCGTGCCTGCGCCTGGGAAGCCATCGAGCGCGAATCCGGCCTGCGCCGCGCCGCCCTCGAAAGCGCGGCCCAGGTGTACTGCAGCTCTAGCGCCGTGATGGCGGTCTACGGCATGGGCCTGACCCAGCACCGTAACGGCGTGCAGAACGTGGCGATGATCGTCAACCTGCTGCTCATGCGTGGGAACATCGGCAAGCCCGGCGCCGGCGTGTGCCCGGTGCGCGGCCACTCCAACGTGCAGGGCCAGCGCACGGTCGGCATCACCGAGAAGCCCGAGCTGGCGCCGCTCGACAAGCTGGAGGAACAATACGGCTTCGCGCCGCCGCGCGACCCCGGCATGAACACGGTCGAGGCCTGCGAGGGCATCCTGGCGGGACGTGTGCAGGCGTTCATCGGCCTGGGCGGGAACTTCGTGCGCGCGGTGCCCGAGCGCGGGCTGATGGAGGCGGCGTGGCGCGCGATCCCGCTGACGGTGCAGGTCTCGACCAAGCTCAATCGCAACCACCTTATCCACGGCAAGGCCTCCTACATCCTGCCTTGCCTGGGGCGGATCGAGATCGACCGCCAGGCGAGCGGGCCGCAGGACGTGACCATCGAGGACTCGACCGCCTGCATGCACGGTTCGCGCGGCATGGCCGAGCCGGTGGCGCCGTCGCTGCTGTCGGAACCGGCCATCGTGGCCGGCATCGCCCGGGCCACGCTCGATCCCAACCCGCGCGTCGACTGGGAGCGCTGGGTGGCGGACTACGCGAGCATCCGCGATGCGATCGCCGAGACCTATCCCGAGATCTTCCACGACTTCAACGCGCGCATGTGGACGCCGGGCGGCTTTCGCAAACCCCTGGGCGCCGCGAACCGAATCTGGAAGACCGAGAGCGGCAAGGCCAACTTCACGGTGCCGGAAGCGCTCCAGGGCAATCCGGATCTGAAGGGTGGCGCAAACACGCTGCGCCTGTTCACGGTACGCAGCGACGGCCAGTTCAATACCACCATCTACAGCCACGATGACCGCTTCCGCGGCGTCTACGGCAGCCGCATGGTGATCTTCATGGCGCGCGCCGACATGGCCAAGTATGCTTTGAAGCAGGGCGACCTGGTGGGGCTGCGCTGCGCCGCAGAGGACGGCGTCGAGCGCCGCGTCGGCGGCCTGGCGGTGGTGCCCTACGACGTGCCGGAAGGCTGCATCGCGGGCTACTTCCCCGAGCTGAATCCCCTGATCCCGCTGTGGCACCACGCCAAGGAAAGCAAGGTGCCGGCGGCCAAGGCGATCGACGTGATCCTCGAGCGCGGCGGGAGGCCATCGTGAACGCGGGCGAAGGCTTCTTCGCGCACTACGACGTAACTAAGGGCGCCTGCTGGCTGCCAACCGAGCGCTGGCGCGACGGGCACTCGGAGAACGCGGCCGAGCTGGTGGCGGACGAGGTGCCGGTGGCCCTCGTGTACAACGGCATCAGCCATGCGGTGATGCTGGCGTCGCCCCAGGACCTGGAAGATTTCGCGCTCGGCTTTTCGCTGGGCGAGCGCATCGTGCGCGACGCGCGCGACATCCAGGATATCGAGGTGGAAGAGACGCCGCACGGTATCGCCATCGAGATGCGCATCGCGGCCGGCGCCATGATGCGACTGAAGCAGACGCGCCGCGCCCGCACCGGGAAGACAGGCTGCGGCCTGTGCGGCGTCGAGAGCCTGGACTGCTTCGACGACGATGCCTTTGCCGACCTGCGAGGCGGCGCCCGGGTGAGCTTCGCACCCGAAGCCCTGCACCGCGCGATGGCGGCAATGTCGGCGCGCCAGGACCTGCACCATGCGACCGGCGCCGTGCACGCGGCCGGCTGGGCCGATCGCACCGGTGAGCTGTTGTGCGTGCGCGAAGACATCGGCCGCCACAATGCGCTCGACAAGCTGGTCGGCGCGCTGGCGCGCGCCAGGGCCGATACGGGAAGCGGCTTCGCGGTGGTGACTAGCCGCGCCAGCTTCGAGATGGTGCAGAAGGCCGCGCGCGCCGGCTTTCCGCTGCTGGCCGCGGTCTCGGCGCCGACCGCGCTGGCGGTGCAGGTGGCCGAGCGGGCAGGGCTGACCCTGGCCGGTTTCGTGCGGGGAGGGCGCCATGTGCTGTACAGCCATCCGCAACGGCTCGCGCCGGAAGCGGGTTGAAGCCGGTATGATGCGCTCCTGATTTTCAAGTATTGGAGCGACAATGGTCATCGTGACCCACAACGGCAAGTTCCATGCGGACGACGCATGGGCGGTGGCCGTCCTGCACATCCTCTTCCCTGACGCCGAGATCGTCAGGACGCGCGAGCCCTCCATCATCGAGGCCGCCGATTTCGTGGTCGACGTCGGCGGTATCTGGGATCCGGCCGCGGGCCGCTTCGATCACCACCAGAAGGGCTTCGACGGCGCCCGCATGAGCGGTGTGCCCTATGCCAGCGCAGGCCTGGTCTGGCGCGAGTACGGCGCGCGCTGCGTCGCCCACCTGGCAATGACGCACACCGGCCACGGGCTCGACGAGGACACGGCGCAGCAGATGGCCTATGCCATCGATGCCGACATCGTCCAGTACCTCGACCTGTCGGACGTGGGCGCGGCCAAGAACGCGCCGGGCGGTTACGGCATGTCGGCCGTGGTGTCCGGCTTCAACCCGAACTGGATGGACGAGCAGCGCCTGGGCTATGGCGAGCGGGCCGACGCCTACCGCCTGGCCCAGTTCCGCAAGGCGATGGACTTCCTGGCCGAGGTAATCGTCAATTCGGTCAAGTACCGCGTCGGCGCGATCCTGGCGCTGGCCCAGGTGCGCCAGGCGCAGGTGCTGGAGAACGGCCGCCTGCTGTTCCTGAAGAATGCCGCGCTGCCGTGGAGCTCGGTGGTGCGCAAAGAAATGCCGAAAGTGCTCTTCGTGCTCAGCCACAGCCTGTCGGAAGACCGCTACATGCTGCATACCGTGCCGGCCACGACCGACACCTTCGATGCCCGCGCCGACCTGCCGGAAAGCTGGGCCGGCCTGCGCGACGCCGACCTGGCGGCAGTGACCGGGGTGCCCGATGCGAAGTTCTGCCACAACGGGCGTTTCATTGCCGCGGCAAAATCCTACGAGGGCGCATATGCGATGGCCCTGCAGGCGCTGCAGGCCGTGGACGCCGGCCTGAGCCCGCTGTTCGTGCCACGTGAACCGACATCGTCATTGGGTTAGGTAGGGAACGGTCAGTCCCGCCCTGACACTTTATCTTGGTCCCATGGCCAAGATTGTTTCCATGAAAAAGCTTTATGCGATGCAGCGTATGTCGGCCGCGCTGAATCGGGCCTCGGCAGCGCGGCCCTTCGGTCCGGAAACGGACCGGGCGCTGCGCTGGGCCGCGGCCTGGGGCATGTGCGCCGGGATCCGCACCCCGCATACCCGCGTGCGCCTGCGGCGCGATACCCTGGTGGGTGTCAGCGCCGCGCCGGAGCCGGAGCGGCGCATGCGCGCCTGAGGCCCTAATTGTGCTAATCTGACTCCCTGGCCGATCCATCTTGGTCGATCTGTCGCGTGATGCCAGGCATCCGGCGATCGATAGGGGCATGGGCATGATTGCCAGACGCAAACTCAATCACGCGGCTGCGGGACTTCTTGGCAAGTTCCTGAGCCGCAATAACGACTACCTTGGCTATTGGGCTCCAGGCGTGCTGTACACGGAAGCGCGTGCGTCCGGGCTGCGCGTGGAACTCGACTTGCTACGTGGCCAGGCACTACCTGACGCGCCGGCCTGCGTGTCGGTAGCCCGTAGCTATGCCGCGTTCCTGCGTAATGCACTTGTCCGGCACGGCGTCGCCCCGGGAATGCTGTCCAGCGCCAGTCTGGCGCTGGTCTTTGACCTGCCGGGGCCAAGGATGCCTGCGGGTAGTTACTTCGGCGATCGTGTCGAGTGCATCCTGACGATCGGCTCGCATGACGGAAGGACCGTGACACGGCGAGCATCGACGCTTTGCGCGCCGCACGATTCGCGGATTTTCCGGCGAGCGATGGCGATGCGCGAGGCCGGGTTTAGGCTGCACCAGCAAGTCATCCTGCGTAACAAGGATTGCGACGGCCGCTGGTCGCTGGATGTCCTGCGCGAAGCTTACCCAGACGTGCAGGAGCTCGTTTTCGACCTGCTGCGCGAATGTGCGGTGCCGCCGCACGCTGCGGGCATTGCCGTGGCGCGCTTGTATGCGGGCCGATTGCGCGGCTTGCTCGGTGAATGGGTGAGCGAGCTGGACACTGCTGAGATCCGTCTGCGCTTCTCGATGCTTCCACGTTTTCCCGGTGCCTCCGTGTTTGCCGAGAGCCGATTCGGCACGCGCGATGGATATAAGACCTGGCATAACGGCGGCGCCCCCATCATGCCTGAGGAGCTGCAACAGGAAGCACCCTAAGTTCGCGCAGGATTTCGCCCACTCCCTTACAATTGTGGTTTTTTCAACACGGGAGTTCCCATGCGCGCCATCGAAATCACGCAGCCCGGCAAGCCGGACGTCCTGCAACTGTGCGAGCGGCCTGTGCCGGTCTTGAAGGCCGGCGAGGTGTTGATCAAGGTGCACGCGGCCGGCATCAACCGCCCCGACGTGCTGCAGCGGCTCGGTAAATATCCGGTGCCGCCGGGCGCCTCAGATCTGCCGGGCCTGGAGGTGGCCGGCGAGATCGTCGACGGCGACTACGCGGCCGCCGGCTTTGCCAAGGGCGACATGGTCTGCGCGCTGGTGCAGGGTGGCGGCTATGCCGAATATTGCACTGCGCCCGCCGAGCAATGCCTGCCGGTACCGCAAGGCCTGAGCCCGCTGGAAGCGGCCTCGCTGCCCGAGACTTTTTTTACCGTTTGGTCAAATGTGTTCGACCGCGCGCAACTGGCCCCGGGTGAGTCGCTGCTGGTGCAGGGCGGCAGCTCGGGCATCGGCGTCACCGCGATCCAGCTCGCCGCGGCCCTGGGACACCGTGTATTCGCCACTGCCGGGTCGGACGAGAAGTGCCGCGCCTGCGAGCAGCTCGGCGCCGAACGCGGCATCAATTACCGCAGCGAGGATTTTGCCGCCGTCGTAAAAGAGCTGACGGGCGGGAAGGGCGTCGACGTGATCCTCGACATGGTCGCCGGGGACTACATCCCGCGCGAGATCGATTGCCTGGCCGACGACGGCCGCATCGCCCTGATCGCGCTGCTGGGCGGCGCGAAAGCCGAGATCGACCTGGGCCAGGTGCTGCGCCGCCGCCTCTCCATCAGCGGCTCGACCTTGCGCCCGCGCCCGGTCGCCTTCAAGGCCGCGATCGCGCGCAACTTGCGCGAGCGCGTATGGCCGCTGTTCGAACAGGGCAAACTCAGGCCGGTCATTTACCGGACCTTCCCGCTGGCCCAGGCGGCCGAGGCACACGCGCTGATGGAGTCGAGCACTCACGTGGGCAAGATCGTCCTTCAGGTGGTCTAAGAGATTGAATCAAAAAGGGAAGTGGCGTTCAAGGAATGGCTCAGCCATTGTTTGACCGCCACATATTCGACCGCTAGAATAGCGGGTTAAATTAAAAGATGGGGTTCTATGCGTCCCAAGCTCGTCGTAGGTAACTGGAAAATGAACGGCAGCCGCGCTGCCAATGCCGCGCTCCTGACCGGCATCCTCGAAGGTCTCGGCAATGCCAAGGCCCAGGTCGCGGTCTGTGTGCCCGCGCCTTACCTGTTCCAGTGCGAAGATATTCTCAAGGCTTCCCCGATCGCCTGGGGTGCGCAGGACGTGTCCTGCCATCCGGTCGGGGCCTATACCGGCGAAGTGTGCATGTCGATGCTGCAGGATTTCGGCAGCCGCTACGTGATCGTCGGCCACTCGGAGCGCCGCGCCTATCACGGCGAGACGGATGAGCTGGTGGCGAGAAAGACCAAGGCTGCGCTGGAAGCCGGCCTGACCCCGATCGTCTGCATCGGCGAAACCCTGGAGCAGCGCGAAGCAGGGCAGACCATGGACGTGGTCAATGCCCAACTGGAAGCCGTGCTGGAAGCGGTCGGCTTTGATGCCGTCGACAAGATCGTGCTGGCCTACGAGCCGGTGTGGGCGATCGGCACCGGCAAGACCGCAACCCCGGAAATGGCCCAGGAAGTCCACGCAGCCGTGCGCGAAAAGCTGCGCGCTTGCAACGCCGACGCCGCGCAACGCACGCTGGTGCTGTACGGCGGCAGCATGAAGCCGGATAATGCGGCGGACCTGATGGCGCAGCCGGACATCGATGGCGGCCTGATCGGTGGTGCGGCGCTGAAAGCGCAAGACTTCCTCGGCATCATTCGCTCAGCGAATTGAGAGATTCACAGTTTCAAAAGAAGTAAAAGCTTTAGAGATAAAGCATTCACAAAGCAGTCAATCGACGTCGTTTAACTTGGAAATGGAATTGCAATGAACACCGTGTTCAATCTGATTATTGTTGTGCAGGTTATTTCGGCCCTGGCCATCATCGGCCTGGTGCTGGTCCAGCACGGCAAGGGCGCCGACATGGGCGCGGCCTTCGGCTCGGGCGCCTCGGGCAGCCTGTTCGGCGCCTCGGGCTCGTCGAACTTCCTGTCGAAGTCGACCGCCGTCGCGGCCGCCGTGTTCTTCGCATCGACCCTGGCGCTGGCCTGGCACAGCAATGGCAGCACCGCCGCCGGCACCGATGGTGGCGTGATGGAGCGCGTCACCGTGCCTTCCTCGCAGGCGCCGGCCACCGGCATTCCGAGCGACGTCCCGGGCGCTGGCCCGAACGCCGGCCCGACCACCGCCGTCCCGGCCAACGACATCCCGCAAACCCCGGGCGTCGCCGTTCCTGCGGCGCCGGGCGAAGCCGCTCCGGTCCCGGCCGCTCCAGCTGCAACGGCGCCGGCCGCACCGGCTCCGACCAAGTAATTCCTGGTCCGGGCCGTACGCCCGTTCCAGATTAGGAGTAGAATGCGCCTCGCTATCTGGCAGGGACGCATTGTTGTAAAGGATGGGCAGCCCTCTATGCTGCCAACCCTGCCGTAAGATGGCTAGCATCAAAAGAAATGTTGAGTAATTGCGTAATTTCCTTGTGATAGCGCAATTTGTGCATTGAAAAGTAGTGCTAAAGCAGGGTAAAATACTGGTCTCCAGCCGACGTGGTGAAATTGGTAGACACGCTATCTTGAGGGGGTAGTGGCGCAAGCTGTGCGAGTTCGAGTCTCGCCGTCGGCACCAATATACGAAAGAGCCAGCAAGGGCGCATGAGCGATCGCTCTCCTGCCTGAGCTGGCTTTTTCACGAGGATCAGTTGTACGGTCCTGGTGGCATTCAACGGAGCTCCCCTCCGGCCAGGTTCGCGCGACTCGGCGCTGCAGCCCTGCAGTGTTTCATTAACCGATCGTTCAAATAGGCTTCACGTGAACCTCGAAAATTATCTCCCCGTTCTTCTCTTTATCCTGGTTGGCATCGGCGTCGGTGTCGCTCCGCAGGTGCTCGGCCGCATCCTTGGTCCGCACCGTCCCGACGCAGCCAAGCTGTCCCCGTATGAATGCGGCTTCGAAGCCTTCGAAGATGCGCGCATGAAGTTCGACGTTCGCTACTACCTGGTGGCGATCCTGTTTATTTTGTTTGATCTGGAAACGGCATTCTTCTTCCCATGGGGCGTCTCGATGCGCGAACTGGGCTGGACCGGTTTCATCACGATGATGGTGTTCATCGCCGAATTCATCGTGGGCTTCTGGTACATCTGGAAGAAAGGTGCCCTTGATTGGGAATAAGCCATGGCAATTGAAGGCGTATTAAACGAAGGTTTCATTACCACCACAGCCGACAAGCTGATCAACTGGGCCCGCACGGGATCGATGTTCCCGATGACGTTTGGCCTGGCATGCTGCGCGGTCGAGATGATGCATGTGGGCGCTGCCCGCTACGATCTCGACCGTTTTGGCATTGTGTTCCGCCCGTCGCCGCGCCAGTCCGACGTGATGATCGTCGCCGGCACGCTGTGCAACAAGATGGCTCCCGCCCTGCGCAAGGTGTACGACCAGATGGCCGAACCGCGCTGGGTGATCTCGATGGGGTCCTGCGCCAACGGCGGCGGCTACTACCACTACTCGTACTCGGTGGTGCGCGGCTGCGACCGCATCGTGCCGGTCGACGTCTACGTGCCGGGCTGCCCGCCGACCGCGGAAGCGCTCCTGTACGGCATCCTGCAGCTGCAGAACAAGATCAAGCGCACCAACACCATCGCGCGCTAAGAACAGCGAAACACCATGACGACGAAACTCGAAACCCTTGAACTCGCCCTGAAAAATGCACTGGGCGAGGGCGCTGCCATCAAGCAGGCGCTGGGCGAAGTGACTGTGGTGGTCAAGGCCGCCGACTACATCAAGACGATGCAGGCGCTGCGCGACGACCCGGCGCTTCGCTTCGAACAAATGATCGACCTGTGCGGCGTCGACTATTCCCAGTACGGCGAAGGCACCTGGGACGGTCCGCGCTTCGCGGTGGTCGTCCACCTGCTGTCGGTGACGCACAACTGGCGCGTGCGCGTGCGCACCTTCTGCCCGGACGACGACATGCCGATGGTCGAGTCGATCACGCCGATCTGGCGCGCCGCCAACTGGTTCGAGCGCGAAGCCTTCGACCTGTTCGGCATCCTGTTCGACGGCCACGGCGACCTGCGCCGCATCCTGACCGACTATGGCTTCATCGGCCACCCGTTCCGCAAGGACTTCCCGATCACGGGCTACGTCGAAATGCGCTACGACCCTGAACAGAAACGCGTGATCTACCAACCGGTGACGATCGAGCCGCGCGAGAACATCCCGCGCGTGATCCGTGAAGAAACCTACGGGACATCGAAATAATGGCTGAGCTTAAGAATTACACCCTGAACTTTGGTCCGCAGCACCCGGCAGCGCACGGCGTGCTGCGCCTCGTGCTGGAGCTGGACGGCGAAGTGATCCAGCGCGCCGACCCGCACATCGGCCTGCTGCACCGCGGCACCGAGAAGCTGGCCGAGACCCGCACCTACCTGCAGTCGGTCCCGTACATGGACCGCCTGGACTACGTGTCGATGATGTGCAACGAGCACGGCTACGTGCTGGCAGTGGAAAAGCTGCTGGGCGTCGAAGCGCCGATCCGCGCGCAATACATCCGCACGATGTTCGACGAGATCACCCGTATCCTGAACCACCTGATGTGGCTGGGCGCGCACGCGCTCGACATCGGCGCCATGGGTCCCTTCCTGTACGCCTTCCGTGACCGCGAAGACCTGTTCGACGTGTACGAGGCGGTCTCGGGCGCGCGCATGCACGCGGCCTACTACCGTCCGGGCGGCGTGTACCGCGACCTGCCGGACCGCATGCCGCAGCACCGCGAATCGCCGATCCGCTCGAAGAAGGCGATCGACGAGCTGAACCGCGACCGCCAGGGTTCCGTGCTCGACTTCATCGAAGCCTTCACCAAGCGCTTCGACGGCTATGTCGACGAATACGAAACCCTGCTGACCGACAACCGTATCTGGAAGCAGCGTACCGTCGGTATCGGCGTGGTCTCGCCGGAAGACGCACTGGCCATGGGCTTCACCGGCCCGATGCTGCGCGGCTCGGGCATCGCCTGGGACCTGCGCAAGACCCAGCCCTACGCGGCCTACGACAAGGTCGAGTTCGACATCCCGGTCGGCACCAACGGCGACTCCTACGACCGCTACCTGGTGCGCATCGAGGAAATGCGCCAGGCGAACCGCATCATCAAGCAGTGCATCGCCTGGCTGCGCGTGAACCAGGGTCCGGTCATGATCGACAACCACAAGATCGTGCCGCCGAACCGCATGGACATGAAGTCCAACATGGAATCGCTGATCCACCATTTCAAGCTGTTCACCGAAGGCTTCCACGTGCCGGAAGGCGAGGCGTTTGCGGCGATCGAGCATCCGAAGGGCGAGTTCGGCATCTACATCGTGTCGGATGGCGCCAACAAGCCATACCGCCTGAAGATCCGCACCCCGGACTACGTCCACCTGCAGAGCCTCGACGAAATGTCGCGCGGCCACATGATCGCCGACGCCGTGGCCATCATCGGCACCCAGGACATCGTGTTCGGCAGTATCGACCGGTAAGAAGGACAAAGAAAATGTTATCGCAGGAATGCTATAAAAAGATCGATCGCGAGCTGGCCAAGTACCCAGCCGATCAACGCCAGTCGGCCGTGATGGCCTCGCTGGCCCACGCCCAGGTCGAACTGGGCTGGCTGTCGCCGGAAACCATGCAGGAAATCGCCGACTACATCCGCATGCCGGCCATCGCCGTGCAGGAAGTCGCGACCTTCTACAACATGTACAACCTGAAGCCGGTCGGCAAGGCCAAGATCACGGTCTGCACCAACCTGCCGTGCGCCCTGTCGGGCGGCGAGCGCGCCGGCCAGCGCATCAAAGACGCGCTCGGCATCGACTACCGCGAAACCACCGCCGACGGCAAGTTCACCCTGCTGGAAGGCGAGTGCATGGGCGCCTGCGGCGACGCACCGGTGATGCTGGTGAATAACCATCGCATGTGCTCGTTCATGAGCGACGAGAAGATCGACGCCCTGCTTGAGGAACTGAACAAATGACCAGCCTGCACGACCGTCACATCAATCCGCTGATCCTCAAGGATCTGAACGGCGAAAACTGGCATCTGGAAGACTACGTCAAGCGCGGCGGCTATTCGGCCCTGCGCAAGATCCTCGAAGGCGGCGTCACCCAGGAACAGGTCATCGCCGACCTGAAGGCATCGGGCCTGCGCGGCCGCGGCGGCGCCGGTTTCCCGACCGGCCTGAAGTGGAGCTTCATGCCGCGCCAGTTCCCTGGCCAGAAATACCTCGTCTGCAATACCGACGAAGGCGAGCCGGGTACCTTCAAGGACCGCGACATCATCCGTTATAACCCGCACGCGCTGATCGAAGGCATGGCCATCGGCGCCTACGCGATGGGCATCACCGTGGGCTACAACTACATCCACGGCGAGATCTTCCAGGAATACCTGCGCTTCGAGGAAGCGCTGGAAGAGGCGCGCGCGGCCGGCTTCCTGGGCGATAACATCATGGGTTCGAACTTCTCGTTCCAGCTGCATGCCCACCACGGCTACGGCGCCTACATCTGCGGCGAAGAAACCGCGCTGCTCGAATCGCTCGAAGGCAAGAAGGGCCAGCCGCGCTTCAAGCCGCCGTTCCCGGCCTCGTTCGGCCTGTACGGCAAGCCGACCACGATCAACAACACCGAGACCTTCGCTGCGGTTCCGTTCCTGCTGAACATGGGCCCGGAAAACTACATGGCCCTCGGCAAGCCAAACAACGGCGGCACCAAGATCTTCTCGATCTCGGGCGACGTCGAGCGTCCGGGCAACTACGAGGTCCCGCTGGGCACCCCGTTCGCCAAGCTGATGGAGCTGGCCGGCGGCATGCGTGGCGGCAAGAAGATCAAGGCGGTCATCCCGGGCGGTTCGTCGGCGCCGGTGATCCGCGGCGAGGTCATGATGGATACCGACCTCGACTACGATTCGATCGCCAAGGCCGGCTCGATGCTGGGTTCGGGCGCCGTGATCGTCATGGACGAGACCCGCTGCATGGTCAAGTCGCTGCTGCGCCTCTCGTACTTCTACTACGAAGAATCCTGCGGCCAGTGCACCCCGTGCCGTGAAGGCACCGGCTGGATGTACCGCATGGTCCACCGCATCGAGAACGGCAAGGGTCGTCCGGAAGACATGGACCTGCTGAACAACATCGCGGGCAACATCAAGGGCCGCACCATCTGCGCGCTGGGCGACGCCGCCGCGATGCCGGTGGAAGCGATGATCAAGAACTTCCGCGAGGAATTCGAATATCACATCGAGCACAAGCACTGCCTCGTGCCCGCATACCTTTAAACCAGGTCAGGTAACGATCAAATGGTTGAAATTGAATTAGACGGCAAAAAAGTCGAAGTCGCACCAGGTTCCATGGTGATGGACGCCGCAAACAAACTCGGGACCTATATCCCGCACTTCTGCTATCACAAGAAATTGTCGATCGCAGCGAACTGCCGCATGTGCCTGGTCGAAGTCGAGAAGGCGCCGAAGCCGCTGCCGGCCTGCGCGACCCCGGTCTCGCCGGGCATGATCGTGCGCACCCACAGCGACAAGGCTGTGCAGGCACAGAAGTCGGTGATGGAGTTCCTCCTCATTAACCACCCGCTGGATTGCCCGATCTGCGACCAGGGCGGCGAATGCCAGCTGCAGGATCTGGCCGTCGGCTACGGCAAGAGCAACTCGCGCTACGAAGAAGAGAAGCGCGTGGTGGCCCCGAAAGAGGCCGGCCCGCTGATCTCGATGGAAGAGATGGCGCGCTGCATCCAGTGCACCCGCTGCGTGCGCTTCGGCCAGGAAGTGGCCGGCGTGATGGAATTCGGCATGGTCGGCCGCGGCGAGCACTCGGAGATCACCACCTTCGTCGGCAAGACCGTGGACTCGGAAGTCTCGGGCAACATGATCGACCTGTGCCCGGTCGGCGCCCTGACCAGCAAGCCGTTCCGCTACTCGGCCCGTCCGTGGGAACTGCAGCGCCGCAAGTCGATCGCGCCGCACGACTCGCTCGGCTCGAACCTGATCGTCCAGGTCAAGGGCGGCAAGGTCATGCGCGTGCTGCCGCTGGAAAACGAAGCCATCAACGAATGCTGGCTGTCGGACAAGGACCGCTTCTCCTACGAGGCGCTGGACAATGCCGACCGCCTGACCAACCCGATGATCAAGCAGGGTGGCGTGTGGCAGGAAACCGACTGGCAGACCGCGCTGGAATACGTGGCCCACGGCCTGCGTAACATCCGCCACGAGCACGGCGCCGACAGCATCGCCGCCGTCGCGACTCCGCACTCGACCCTGGAAGAGCTGTACCTGCTGAACAAGATGACCCGCGGCATTGGCTCGGACAACATCGAGTTCCGCCTGCGCCAGACCGACTTCGCCCTGGACGGCCAGGTCACCCCATGGCTGGGCATGCCGATCGCGAACTTCTCGCAACTGAAGCGCGCCTTCGTCATCGGCTCCAACCTGCGCAAGGACCACCCGCTGGTCGCGACCCGCCTGCGTACCGCCACCAAGGGCGGCGCCAAGCTGTCGCTGCTGGGCGCGAGCGATGACGACCTATTGATGCCGGTGGCGAACAAGATGGTTGCGGCACCGAGCGACTGGCTGGCCGCACTGTCGGAAGTCGTCGTTGCCGTGGCCCTGGCCAAGGACGTCGCAGCCCCGGCCGGCTTCGGCAATGTCGAACCGAGCGAAGGCGGCAAGGCCATCGCCGCGACCCTGGTCGGTGTCGACACCCCGGGCGCCGTCCTGCTGGGTAACGCTGCTTCGTACCACCCGCAAGCTTCGAAGATCCACGCCGCCGCGCAATGGATCGCCGAGCAGACCGGCTGCTCCTTCGGCTACCTGGTCGACGCCGCCAACACCGTCGGCGGCCACATCGTCGGCGCAACGGGCAAGGGCGAAGCCGTCTTCGCATCGCCGAAGAAGGCCTACGTGCTGCTGAACGCGGAACCGGAACTGGATGCGGCCAACCCGCAGCAGGCCCGTGCCGCGCTGGACGGCGCCGAAATGGTCGTCGCCATGTCGGCCTTCAAGCACGGCATGGACTTTGCCGACGTGCTGCTGCCGATCTCGCCATTCAGCGAGACCGCCGGCACCTTCGTGAACTGCGAAGGCCGCGCACAGAGCTTCAACGGCACCGTCAAGCCGCTGGGCGAGACCCGTCCGGCCTGGAAAGTGCTGCGCGTGCTGGGTAACCTGCTGGGCCTGTCGGGCTTCGACTACGAGACCTCGGAATCGATCCGCGATGAAGCCATCGGCAAGGGCGTCACCGACCTGTCCGCCAAGCTGAACAACGTCGCGCGCCTGGCGCCGGCCGCTGGTTCGTATGCACCGGCCGGCCAGCTCGAGCGCGTCGCCGACGTCGGCATCTACTTCACCGACGCGCTGGCGCGCCGTTCGGAGCCGCTGCAGCGCACCGCCGACGCGAATGCGCCGCTGGTGACCCTGTCCAAGGCCGTGGCCGAGCAGATCGGCGTCACGGCCGGCGATTCGGTGCGCGTGTCGCAGGGTTCGGGCAGCGCTGTGCTGGTCGCCAACGTGGATGCACGCCTGCCGTCGAACGCAGTGCGCGTGGCCGCCGGCCACCCGGCCGTCGCTACGCTGGGCGCGATGTTCGGTTCGATCAATGTTGAGAAAGCAGGAGAGGGCAAATAATGGCAACGCCCGGTTTTATCGATACGCTGAACGCCGGCGGGGCTGACCTGCTCGGCCCGGTCTGGCCGCTGGCCTGGACCGTCATGAAGATACTTGTGGTGCTGCTGCCGCTGATGGGTCTGGTCGCCTACCTGACCCTGTGGGAGCGCAAGCTGATCGGCTGGATCCAGATCCGCGTCGGCCCGAACCGCGTGGGTCCGGGTGGCCTGCTGCAGCCGATCGCCGACGCGGTCAAGCTGCTGCTCAAGGAAATCGTCATCCCGGCCAAGGCCAACCGCAGCCTGTTCGTGATCGGCCCGATCATGACCATCATGCCGGCGCTGGCCGCCTGGGCGGTGGTGCCCTTCGGCCCGCAAGCCGCGCTGGCGAACGTCAATGCCGGCCTGCTGTTCCTGATGGCGATCACCTCGATGGAAGTCTACGGCGTCATCATCGCCGGTTGGGCTTCGAACTCGAAGTACTCGTTCCTGGGCGCGATGCGCGCCTCGGCCCAGATGATCTCCTACGAAATCCCGATCGGTTTCGTGCTGGTCGTGGTGCTGATGGTCACCGGCAGCCTGAACATGACCGACATCGTCACCAGCCAGCAGGTCGGCACCTTCGCCGACATGGGCCTGAACTTCCTGTCGTGGAACTGGCTGCCGCTGCTGCCGCTGTTCGTCATCTATTTCGTGTCCGGCCTGGCCGAATGCAACCGCCACCCGTTCGACGTGGTTGAAGGGGAGTCGGAGATCGTCGCCGGCCACATGGTCGAGTACTCGGGCATGTCCTACGCGATGTTCATGCTGGCCGAATACGCCAACATGATCCTGATTTCGACCCTGGCAGCGATCCTGTTCCTGGGCGGCTGGTCGGCACCGTTCGGCTTCCTGGAATTCGGCGCGATCGGCGGCTTCTTCTGGCTGTTCCTGAAGATGTTCATGCTGGTATCGACCATGATCTGGGTCCGCGGCACCTTCCCGCGTTACCGCTATGACCAGATCATGCGCCTGGGCTGGAAAGTGTTCATCCCGCTGACCCTGTTCTGGCTGGTCGTGGTCGCCATCTGGATGCACTCGCCGTGGAACATCTGGTAAGTAAGGAAGCAAAGAGAAAATGAATCGGATTAAAGAAATTGTCGGCAGCCTGATGCTGTCCGAGCTCTTCAAGGGCCTGGCCCTGACCGGCAAGTACGCGCTGTCGCGCAAGATCACGGTCCAGTACCCGGAAGAGAAGACGCCGATGTCGAACCGCTTCCGCGGCCTGCACGCCCTGCGTCGCTACCCCAACGGGGAAGAGCGCTGCATCGCGTGCAAGCTGTGCGAGGCAGTGTGCCCGGCGATGGCGATCACGATCGAATCGGCGCAGCGCGAGGACGGCACCCGCCGCACCACGCGCTACGACATCGACCTGACCAAGTGCATCTTCTGCGGTTTCTGCGAAGAGTCCTGCCCGGTCGACTCGATCGTGGAAACCCACGTGCTGGAATACCACGGCGAAAAGCGCGGCGATCTCTACTACACCAAAGAGATGCTGCTGGCCGTCGGTGACCGCTACGAAAACGACATCGCCGCCGCCCGCGAAGCGGACGCGAAGTACCGATAAGAAGAGGCTGTCAATTCATGGAATTCACCACTTTCCTGTTCTACGCGTTCGCGGCCATCACGGTGCTGGCCGCACTGCGCGTCATCACCACCAAGAACCCGGTCCATGCCGCGCTGTTCCTGGTGCTGGCCTTCTTCAACGTGGCCGGCATCTGGCTGCTGCTGAAGGCCGAGTTCCTGGCCATCGTGCTGGTGCTGGTCTACGTCGGCGCCGTGATGGTGCTGTTCCTCTTCGTCGTGATGATGCTCGACATTAATATCGACCGCATGCGAGAGGGCTTCTGGGGTTACCTGCCGCTGGCGTCGGGTATCGGCGCCCTGATCGTGCTCGAGATGGCTGCCGTGCTGTACCGTTCGTACAGCCAGACCGACCTGTCGGCCGAGGCTGCCGCCCTGAACATCGGCGGCACCAAGGAACTGGGCCTCCTGATCTACACCAAGTACATCTACGGCTTCGAGATCGCCGCCGTGATCCTGCTGGTGGCGATCATCGCCGCAGTCGCCCTGACCCTGCGCAAGCGCAAGGACACCAAAGCAATCGACCCGGGCGCCGCCGTCCGCGTCAAGCGTAACGACCGCCTGCGCATCGTCAAGATGGATGCGGTCAACCAGCGCGCCATCGATGCAGCAGCCGCCGAAAAAGCAGCCGCAGCCGCAGCGGCCGCAGCACCGAAGGAGGCACCATGACTTTGTCGCTCGCACATTACCTGATCCTGGGCGCGATCCTGTTCGCGATCTCGGTGATCGGCATCTTCCTGAACCGGAAGAACATCATCATCCTGCTGATGGCCGTCGAACTGATGCTGCTGGCGGTGAACCTGAACTTCGTCGCGTTCTCGCATTACCTCGGAGACGCGGCGGGGCAGATCTTCGTGTTCTTCATTCTGACCGTCGCGGCCGCCGAATCGGCAATCGGCCTGGCGATCCTGGTGGTCCTGTTCCGTAACCTGGACACGATCAATGTGGAAGACCTCGACAGCCTGAAGGGCTGATGGTCTCGGCTGATTAACAATAACGATTAAGGTTCAACAATGGCGGGGCAACTCTCTTCCTCAATGTTACTGGCGGTGCCTCTGGCGCCGCTGGCGGGCTCGGCGATCGCCGGCCTGCTCGGCACCAAGTTCTTCGGCAATGTGGTCGGCCGCAAGGTGTCGCATACGGCGACCATCCTGGGCGTGCTGATCGCGCTGATCATCTCGGTCCAGACCCTGATGGCCGTGCTCGATGGCGCGACCTTCAATGAAGACATCTACACCTGGATGACCGTCGGCACGCTCAAGCTGGCCGTCGGCTTCCAGATCGACACGCTGTCGGCAATGATGATGTGCGTGGTGACCTCCGTCTCGCTGATGGTGCACATCTACACGATCGGCTACATGGCCGAGGACGAAGGCTACAACCGCTTCTTCTCGTACATCTCGCTGTTCACCTTCGCGATGCTGATGCTGGTCATGTCCAACAACTTCCTGCAGCTGTTCTTCGGCTGGGAAGCGGTGGGCCTGGTCTCGTACCTCCTGATCGGCTTCTGGTATACCCGTCCGACCGCGATCTTCGCCAACATGAAGGCCTTCCTGGTCAACCGCGTGGGCGACTTCGGCTTCATCCTGGGCATCGGCCTGTTGCTGGCCGCTTCCGGCACCATGCAGTACACCGAGGTGTTCGCCCAGGCCGACAAGCTGGCCGGCATGACGGTTCCGGGCATCGGCTGGCCTCTCTTGACGGCCGCCTGCATCTGCCTGTTCATCGGCGCGATGGGTAAATCGGCGCAGTTCCCGCTGCACGTCTGGCTGCCGGACTCGATGGAAGGCCCGACCCCGATCTCGGCGCTGATCCACGCGGCAACCATGGTTACCGCCGGCATCTTCATGGTGTCGCGCATGTCGCCGCTGTTCGAACTGTCGGACGGCGCACTCTCGTTCATCATCGTGATCGGCTCGATCACCGCGCTGTTCATGGGCTTCCTGGGCATCATCCAGAACGACATCAAGCGCGTTGTTGCGTATTCCACGCTTTCTCAGCTGGGCTACATGACCGTCGCACTGGGCGTGTCGGCCTACTCGGTGGCCGTGTTCCACCTGATGACCCACGCCTTCTTCAAGGCGCTGCTGTTCCTCGGCGCGGGTTCGGTCATCATCGGCATGCACCACGACCAGGACATGCGCAACATGGGCGGCCTGCGCAAGTACATGCCGATCACCTGGATCACCTCGCTGCTGGGCTCGCTGGCCCTGATCGGTACCCCGTTCTTCTCGGGCTTCTACTCGAAGGACTCGATCATCGAAGCGGTGCACGCCTCGAACCTGCCGGGCGCCGGCTTCGCCAACTTCGCCGTGCTGGCCGGCGTGTTCGTGACCGCCTTCTACTCGTTCCGCATGTACTTCCTGGTGTTCCATGGCGAATCGCGCTGGAACAACCCGAAACCGCATAGCGAAGGCCACGATTCGGATGCGCACCATGAAGAAGACGAGCATGGTGACGACCACCATCACCACGGCCTGCAGCCGGGCGACAAGCCGCACGAGTCGCCGCTGGTCGTGACCCTGCCGCTGATCCTGCTGGCGATCCCGTCGGTCATCATCGGCTACCTGGCCATCGGCCCGATGCTGCATGGCGACTTCTTCAAGGACGTGATCTACGTCAACCCGAGCCACCCGGCCATGGCCGAGCTGAACGAAATGTTCCACGGCGCCGGCGCGATGGCAATCCATGGCCTGCAGACCGCACCGTTCTGGCTGGCACTGGCGGGCGTCGTTGCTGCCTACTACTGCTACATGGTCAACCCGCGCGTTCCGGCCTGGTTCTATGCCAAGTTCAAGTTCCTGCACACCCTGCTGGACAACAAGTACTACATGGACAAGTTCAACGAAGTCGTGTTCGCCGGTGGCGCGCGCGCCGTCGGTGGAGGCCTGTGGAAAGTGGGCGACCGCGGCCTGATCGACGGCCTGCTGGTCAACGGTTCGGCCAAACTGGTGGGCTGGTTCTCGACGATCACCCGTACCTTCCAGACGGGCTACATCTATCACTATGCATTCGTGATGATCGTCGGCGTGCTGGCAACCCTGCTGTGGTTCTTCCCGTTCTGGCGCGGTTAATACAGGCAGATAAGAAAAGCGAAAAATGATGCAGTCAATTTCTACATTTCCTCCTTACCTGAGCCTGTCGATCTGGCTCCCGATCCTGTTCGGCATGATCGTGCTGGCGGTCGGCCGCGACAAGAACGCCGGTTTCGTCCGCCTGCTGTCCCTGGTCGGCGCCGTCGTCAGCTTCCTGCCGACGCTGCCGCTGATCATGAACTTCGACAATGCCGCCCACGGCATGCAGTTCTATGAGTCGGCCGCCTGGATCGAACGCTTCAACGTGTTCTACAAGCTGGGCGTCGACGGCCTGTCGCTGTGGTTCATCCCGCTGACCGCCTTCATCAGCATCATCGTGGTGCTGGCGGCATGGCAGGTGATCGAAGAGCGCGTGGCGCAGTACATGGGTTCCTTCCTGATCCTGTCGGGCCTGATGATCGGCGTGTTCGCCTCGCTGGACGGCCTGCTGTTCTACTTCTTCTTCGAAGCCACCCTGATTCCGATGTACATCATCATCGGGGTGTTCGGCGGCCCGAATCGCGTGTACGCGGCATTCAAGTTCTTCCTGTACACGTTCTTCGGCTCGCTGCTGACCCTGGTCGCGATCATCTACCTGTACAACCAGTCGGGCAGCTTCGACATCCTCGAGTGGCACCGCCTGCCGCTGACGATGAACGAGCAGATCCTGATCTTCATCGCCTTCTTCATGGCCTTCGCCGTGAAGGTTCCGATGTGGCCGGTGCACACCTGGCTGCCGGATGCCCACGTGGAAGCGCCGACCGGCGGTTCCGTGGTACTGGCTGCGATCATGCTGAAACTGGGCGCCTACGGCTTCCTGCGTTTCTCGCTGCCGATCACCCCGGACGCCTCGCAGTACCTGGCGCCGGTCGTCATCGGCCTGTCGCTAGTCGCCGTGATCTACATCGGCCTGGTGGCGATGGTGCAGAAGGACATGAAGAAACTGGTCGCGTACTCGTCGATCGCCCACATGGGCTTCGTCACCCTGGGCTTCTTCATGTTCAACGACCTGGGCGTGCAGGGCGGCCTGATGCAGTCGATCTCGCACGGCTTCGTGTCGGGCGCCATGTTCCTGTGCATCGGCGTGCTGTACGACCGCGTCCACTCGCGTGAAATCGCCGACTACGGTGGGGTGGTCAACACCATGCCGAAGTTCGCCGCCTTCGTCGTGCTGTTCTCGATGGCCAACGCCGGCCTGCCGGCCACCTCGGGCTTCATCGGCGAATTCATGGTCATCCTGGGCGCCGTCGAGTTCAACTTCTGGACCGGCGTGGCTTCGGGCACCGCCCTGATCCTGGGCGCCGCCTACTCGCTGTGGATGGTCAAGCGCGTCGTGTTCGGCCCCATCGTGCACAAGCACGTGGCCGAGCTGACCGACCTGAACGGCCGCGAGTTCGCCATCCTGGGCGTGCTGGCCATCGCTACCCTGGTGATGGGCCTGTACCCGGCGCCGATCGCCGAGACGCTGCAGGTGTCGGTCACCGACCTGCTGCAGCACGTCGCAGCCGGCAAACTGCCTCAATAAACTGACATGAACGAAATGAACTCCACAATGTTAGCGGCAACCGACGCCAACCTGGCGCCGGTCTATGCCGAAATCTTCCTGCTGATCGCGGCTTCCGCGATCCTGCTGATCGACATGTACATGAAGGCGGGCAAGCGCAACCTGACGTATGCGCTCAGCCTGATGGCCATCGCCGGCTGCGGCGTGCTGACCTTCGCCGACATGGGTACCGGCGCGACCGTGTACACCTTCAACGGCATGTACGTGTCGGACCCGATGTCCAACCTGCTCAAGCTGGTGACCTACGTGGCCACCGCGATGACCCTGGTGTATTCGCGCCAGTACGCGGAAGACCGCGCCATGATGTCCGGTAACCTGGGCGGCGAGTTCTACGTGCTCGCGCTGTTCTCGATGCTCGGCCAGATGATCATGATCTCGGGCAACAGCATGCTGTCGATCTACCTGGGCGTGGAACTGATGTCGCTGTCGCTGTATGCGCTGGTGGCACTGCGCCGCGACCACGCGATCTCGACCGAAGCCGCGATGAAGTACTTCATCCTGGGCGCGCTGTCCTCGGGCTTCCTGCTGTACGGCATGTCGATGATCTACGGCGCCACTGGCTCGCTCGACCTGACCGCCATCAACCAGGCCAGCGCCGCGGTTGATGCGAACCGCAACATCCTGGTGTTCGGCCTGGTGTTCGTCGTCGCCGGCCTGGCCTTCAAGCTCGGCGTGGTCCCGTTCCACATGTGGGTCCCGGACGTGGTGCAGGGCGCCCCGACCGCCGTCACCCTGCTGCTGGGCGGCGCACCGAAGCTGGCGACCTTCGCCATGGTGATCCGCATCCTGGTCGAAGGCCTCCCAAGCATGGCCTTCGACTGGCAGCAGATGCTCTTGGTGCTGGCCGTGCTGTCGCTGGCCGTGGGTAACATCACCGCGATCGCGCAGACCAACATCAAGCGCATGCTGGCCTACTCGACCATCGCCCAGATGGGCTTCGTGGTGCTGGCCATGATGACCGGCATCGTCGACGGCGACAGCAGCAATGCCGCCGCCTCGTACAGCGCCGCGATGTACTACACCATCACCTACGTCCTGACCACGGTCGGCAGCTTCGGCCTGATCATGATGCTGGCGCGTGCCGGCCATGAGGCCGAGACCATCGCCGACTTCAAGGGCCTGGGCAAGCGTTCGCCATGGTTCGCGATCGTGATGACCGTGCTGATGTTCTCCCTGGCCGGCGTGCCGCCGATGGTCGGCTTCATGGCCAAGTGGGCGGTCCTGCAGGCTGTCGTGAACGCGGGCATGGTGTGGCTGTCGGTCGTGGCCGTGCTGTTCTCGCTGATCGGCGCCTTCTACTACCTGCGCATCGTCAAGACCATCTGGTTCGACGAGGCAGCGGACACCGCCCCGATCAACACCTCGGCCGACATGCGCGCCGTGATGTCGATCAACGGGGTGGCCGTGGTGGTGCTGGGTATCGTCCCGGGCTGGCTGCTGGCGGTGTGCTACACCGCGATGCAGGCAACCCTCGCCAAGTAATCAGGCAAGCCGGGTGGATTCCTCCCTCGCTGCCTGGCTGGTGGTCGCGATCTCGCTCGCGGCCGCCAACCTGCCTTTCCTCACCGAGCGCGTGTTCGGTCTTGTACCCCTGAAGACCAGCAGCGCCGGTGACGGCCCGCGCACGAAGTCCTTCCCGCTGCGCCTGTTAGAGTTAATTGTTTTATACTTCGTCGTCGGCTTCCTGGCTCGCATGCTGGAATCCCGGATCGGCGGCGTGTTCGCGCAGAACTGGGAGTTCTATGCGATCACCGGCTGCCTGTTCCTGGTGCTGGCGTTCCCCGGTTTCGTCTTCCGTTACCTGCGTAAGCAGCGTCGTTGAATTTGTAGGGTGGACGGTTAAACAGTCCAGTGGACTGTTTAACGCCGTCCGCGCGTTCAAATTTCGGATGAGCAGACGTTGCGTCCATGCGAGCACCGGTTGAACGCGCGGACGGCGAAGCCGCCCACCCTACGAACCCCCAAACGGAGCCTGCATGACGGTTGATTTAAAAGAAATCCGTATCGATGGCGGCGTCGTCTATGACGGCCACTTCCTCAAGGTCGAGCGCGACCGAATCAAGCTTCCCGACGGTTCCATCACCCAGCGCGAGTTCATCCGCCATCCCGGCGCAGTGGTCATCCTGCCGCTGTTGCCCGACGGCCGCGTGCTGCTGGAGCGCCAGTTCCGTTATCCGAACTCCCAGGTCTTCATCGAATTCCCGGCCGGTAAGATCGACCCGGGCGAGGACCACCTGGCCTGCGCCAAGCGCGAGCTGGAAGAAGAAACCGGCTACACGGCCGCCAAGTGGCGCTTCGTCTGCACCATCCACAACGCCATCGCCTATTCGGACGAGCACCTCGAGCTGTTCCTGGCCGAAGACCTGAGCGCCGGGGAACAGAAGCTGGACGAGGGCGAGTTCCTCGAGACCTTCAGCGTCACCGTGCCTGAGCTGCTCGAGATGGTCAGGCGCGGCGAGATCACCGACGTGAAGACCATCATCGGCAGCTTCTGGCTCGAGAAGATCCTGTCCGGCGCCTGGAGTCCTGCCTAAGATATGCGGGCTCTGCTGGCGCTGGTGCTGTGGTGCTGGGCGCTGGCGGCCACGGCCGCGGCGCGTACCGAGTTCCAGGCGCGCTGCGAAGACACGATCGGCGAAAGCCTGTCGGTGCTGACCGGCACCCAGAACGGTTTCCGGATCGATAACACCGTCGGCGCCCGTGCGCTGACGGCGATGAAGGGCCGGGCCCGTCCCGGGCAGCTGGTGCTGGGCCTGACCCGCACCGAGTCGCGCGTGAGCATCCATGTCGGCGGGCGCCTGCTGGCCGACGAGGCCAGCGGTTACGAATGCATCGCGCCGCACATCGACATCAAGCTCTACTACCCGCCGATCGTGGTCTACATCAGCCGCGAGTTCCGGCCCGGTTCCTGCGCCTACGAAGAAGTGCTGGCGCACGAGATGCGCCACCTGAACACCTACCTCGACTACCTGCCCAAGGCCGAGGCCCGGGTGCGCCTGGCGCTGGCGCGGCGTTTCGAGGACAAGCCCCTGTATGCGCGCATCGGCCAGGCACAAAGCCTGCTCCAGCGCGAAATCGACCGCGGCTGGATGCCCTATATTAAAAGCGAGATGGCAAAGGTCGAGGCCTTGCAGGCGGCAATCGACTCGCCGCAGGAATATGCCCGTCTCGGCAAGGTTTGCGGAGGTGAGGTACAGTCTTTGCTTGGCCCTTTACAACGAAGCAAGCAAAAATGACAAACCCGGCAGTAGCAACATCCCCAGAGCGTTCGCAACGCTATTTCGCCTTGCTTCCCGCGGCCGGGGTGGGCGCACGCATGGGCGCGAACAGTCCCAAGCAATACCTGCAGATCGGCGGCAAGCCGATGCTGCGCCACACGCTCGACGCCTTCCGCTCGAGTCCCCTGATCGCGCATACCTACGTGGTGGTGAGCGCCGACGACCCGTTCATCGATGCGGTCGTGCCGCCAAGCGGCGTGACCGTCCTGCGCTGCGGCGGCGCCACCCGCATGGAGTCGATCCGCAACGGCCTGCGCGCGCTGCACGGCAGCATCGGGCCTGACGACTGGATCCTGGTGCACGACGCGGCCAGGCCCGGCCTGGATGCGGAACTGATCGAACGCCTGATCGTCGAAACGGGTGAACACCCGGCCGGCGGACTGCTGGCCCTGCCCGTGGTCGACACGGTCAAGCGCAGCAGCGCGGGCGCGGGGGCTTCATCCCTTGCGACGGTCTCGCGTGACGGACTCTGGCTGGCGCAGACGCCGCAGATGTTCCGCTACCAGCTCCTGCTCCGGGCGCTCGACGCGGCGACCGACCCGTCGGCGATTACCGATGACGCCAGCGCGGTTGAAGCGCTGGGACTGGCCCCCAAGTTGGTGGAAGGGCATCCCCGCAACCTGAAGGTCACGCTGCCGGCCGATATCCGGATCGCCGAGATGTACCTGGCAGCCTACCGAACCGATCCAAACAACGAAGCGAACTGAACGACCATGACACAAGCATCCTGGAATCCCACCCCGCCGTTCCGCATCGGAACCGGCTACGACTGCCACGCGCTGGTCGAAGGGCGCAAGCTCATCGTCGGCGGCGTGACCATCCCGCACCGCCTCGGCCTGCTCGGCCATTCCGACGCCGACGTGCTGCTGCACGCGATCATCGATTCGCTGCTCGGCGCGGCCGCCCTGGGCGACATCGGCAAGCATTTCCCGGACACCGACCCGATGTTCGCCGGCGCCGACTCGCGCACGCTGCTGCGCGAAGTGGCGCACCGCGTGGTGGCCACCGGTTACACGATCGGCAACATCGATGCCACCATCATCGCCCAGCAGCCGAAAATGGCGCCGCACATCCCGCAAATGGTCTCGCGCATCGCCGAAGACCTGGGTGTGTCGCCGCAACAGGTCAACATCAAGGCCAAGACCAACGAGAAGCTGGGCTTCCTCGGACGCGAGGAGGGCATGGCCGCGGAGTCGGTCGCGATGCTGATCCGCGCCGTTGAACCGGGCTGATGTAATGCATCTCTGACATGTGCGTGCATATGCACTATAATTCCTTCGGTGGGCACTTCGCCCGGCCGAGGAGGCGCACATGAACCAAGAGACGATGACGCCGCGCGCGGCCTGGATGCTGATCCTGGCCGCCAGCACGATCCTGATGATCACGATGGGCGCCCGCCTGACCACGGGCCTGTTCCTGTCGCCGATCAACACTTCCACCGGCCTCGGCGTGGCCAGCATCAGCTTCGCGATGGCCGTGGCCCAGCTCATGTGGGGCGCTTCCCAGCCCGTGTTCGGCGCCATCGCCGACAAGTACGGCGCCGCCAGGGTCATCGTCGTCGGCGGCATCATGCTCGCGGCGGGCACCGCTGCCACGCCTTTCATGGATTCCGAGTGGGGCCTGCTGCTCACCATGGGCATCCTGTCCGCCGCCGGGGCAGGGGCAGGGAGCTTCTCGATCCTGATCGGCGCCACCGCCCAGCGCCTGCCGGCGGAGCGACGCGCCTTCGCGTCCGGCTTCATCAATGCGGGCGGCTCCTTCGGCCAGTTCGTGTTCGCGCCGCTGATGGGGGCGATCATCGCCGGCGCCGGCTGGGTGATGGCGATGCTGACGATGGCGGCCGCAACCCTCCTCACGATTCCGCTTGCGCTCGGCATGCGCCGCAAGCCGGCGCTTGCGCTGCCGGCTGCCGGCCCCGCCGCCGCAGCGGCCGCCCCGCCAGCGCCGGGCATTACGCTCGGCCAGCAGCTGCGCCAGGCCATGGCCGACCGCAGCTACCTGTGCCTGCACCTGGGTTTCTTCACCTGCGGCTTCCATATCGCCTTCCTGGTCACCCACCTGCCGCAGGAAGTCGCGCTGTGCGGCCTGCCCGCCGGCGTTTCGGCTACAGCGCTGGCCCTGATCGGCCTGTTCAACATCGGCGGCAGCCTCGCCGCCGGCATACTCGCCAGCCGCTATCGCATGAAGTCGCTGCTGGCCATCATCTATGCCAGCCGCGCCGTGCTGATCGTGCTCTACCTGCTGGCCCCGAAGACGGCGCTGACCTTCTACCTGTTTGCCGGCGCCCTCGGCTTCACCTGGCTGGCCACCGTGCCGCCCACCGCCGGCCTGGTGGGCAAGCTGTTCGGCATGCGCTACCTGGCGACGCTGTTCGGCATGACCCTGCTGTCGCACCAGATCGGCGGCTTCTTCGGCGCCTGGCTGGGCGGCCTGTCGTTCGTGCGCTTCGGCGACTACACCTGGATGTGGTATGCCGACATCCTGCTGGCGCTGGCGGCCGCGCTCATCAACCTGCCGATCCGCGAGGCGAAGCTAGTACGCCCGGCGCCGGCGGCCGCGAAAGGCTGAGCGGATGGCGCGCGAAGCCTGGACCTATCGCGAGGTGGCCGTCGAGTCGGCTGTCGATCCGCGCAGCGGCCGGGTACGCATCCGTCCGGTTTCGGGGCAGGCCTATGCGACTTCCCTGCGCGTGCAGTGCGCGCGCGCGCTCAGCGATCCTGAACGCTATCCGGTCGGCACGCGCTTCCTGGTGTCGGCCAAGCTCACCGACCGCCTGGGCGGCGAGCCTTTCCTGTTCGTGTGGCATGGCGATCCGGTGGTCGTGATGAAACCGGCCCAGCTCAAGCGCTTCCTGGAAGAGCGCAGGCGCCTGCGAATTTAGTACCCGGCCGTCTCGCTCTGCGGGATAGTGCAAAACTGGTTAACATCAGGTTTTGTGACCGACCCCGAAAGGAAGAACATGAGCACACGGAACATCGCCGTCATCGTCGGCAGCCTGCGCAAGGACTCGTTCACCCGCAAGGTGGCGCAATCGATGATCGAGCTGGCCCCAGGCAGCCTGAACATGGAGATCGTCGAGATCCGCGACCTGCCGCTCTACAACCAGGACGACGAGACCGACAACCCGCCCGCCGCCTTTACCGCCTTCCGCGAACGCATCCGGCAGGCCGACGGCATCCTGTTCTGCACCCCGGAATACAACCGCTCGGTGCCGGGCGCCCTGAAGAATGCGATCGACGTCGGCTCGCGCCCCTACGGCAAGGCGGCCTGGACCGGTAAACCCTGCGCGATCGTCAGCGTCTCGCCCGGCGCACTCGGCGGCTTCGGCGCCAACCATCACCTGCGCCAGATGCTGCCTTTCCTGGACATGCCCTGCATGCCGGCGCCGGAAGCCTATGTCGGGCAGGTGGCGGGCAAGTACGAGGGCGACCGGCTCATCGACGATTCCAGCCGCGCCTTCTTCCAGACCTTCATCGACACCTTCGCCGCCTGGGTCGAGCGCCATGCCAAGTGATCACCCGATCCCGGTACGCGGGCTCGACCACATCGTGCTGCGCGTGGCCGACCTGGAGGCCATGATCGCCTTCTACGGCGAGGTGCTGGGCTGCCGGGTCGAGCGCCGCCTCGACGACATCGGCCTGATCCAGCTGCGCGCCGGCCATTCCCTGATCGACCTGGTGCCGGTGGACAGCCGGCTCGGGCGCGAGGGCGGCGCGGCGCCGGGCGTGGGCGGACGCAACCTGGATCACCTGTGCCTGCGTGTCGAGCCCTTCGACGAAGCGGCCATCCGGCGCCACCTGGAGGCGCACGGGGTCGCCGCCGGTCCGGTCGAAACGCGCTACGGCGCCGAAGGCGACGGTCCCTCGATCTACCTGCTCGACCCCGAGCGCAATACCGTCGAGCTCAAGGGCGCAGCCTACCGTGGCGCCGAAGCGGGGACGGGCGCAGCGCCGCAAGCGCGATGAAAGCAGGAAGGAACGCAGGAGCCGGGGCGGGGCCGGCCCGTCGCCCCGACAAGGCGCTGCTGCGCTACGGCCGCGCGGAGGGCTGGCGCGGGCGCATGTACGACCTGATCTTCCTCAGCGATTCGCCTTCCGGACGCCGTTTCGACATCGTGCTGATCGCCGCGATCCTGCTCAGCATCCTGGTGGTGGTGCTCGAGAGCGTGCCCGCGATCGGCCTGCCTTACGCGCCGACCATGCGCGTGCTCGAATGGTTCTTCACGCTGCTGTTCAGCGCCGAGTACCTCGCGCGCCTGCTGTGCGTGCGCCATCCGCTGCGCTATGCCACCAGTTTCTTCGGCCTGGTCGACCTGCTGTCGGTGCTGCCTACCTACATCTCGCTGCTGGTGCCGGGCAGCCAGGCGCTGCTCGACATCCGCATCCTGCGCCTGCTGCGCGTATTCCGCATCTTCAAGCTGACCTTGTACATCGAGGAATACACCCGCCTGGGCGAGGCGCTCGCGGCCAGCCGGCGCAAGATTATGGTCTTCCTGTCGGTGGTGCTGATGGTGGTGCTGATCATGGGAACCGTGATGTACGTGGTCGAAGGGCCGGCGCACGGCTATACCAGCATCCCGACCGCCATGTACTGGGCCGTCGTCACCATGACCACGGTCGGCTACGGCGACATCACGCCGCACACGACGCTCGGCAAGGGCATCGCCTCCTTCATGATGCTGCTGGGCTGGGGCATCCTGGCAGTGCCGACCGGCATCGTCACCGCCGAGATGACGGCGCGCCGGGTCGATCGCCGCCACGGTCCGGCGCGCCCGGAGCGCGCCTGCGCGGCCTGCGCCAGTACCGGCCACGAGGCCGGTGCGCACTTCTGCAAGGATTGCGGCGCCGAACTGCCCGCCGCGCCGGCCCGGCGGTGAAGTCTGGCGGGCACACGTTTGGTTTACATCAAACGCGCACCCGGCCCCCTCTTTAGCCTTCTACCTTCGTGCCATGGTCCGCGTTGCCGGCCGTGGCGTGCCTTTCTTTGCAAGCACATACGGAGGTCAACGCATGTACTTCTTTCCGCAAACTCCGGCCGTGCGCTCCCACGTGGAGGCGCAGACCGCGTTTCTCAACGAAATGTCCAAATCGATGTTCCGCTCTTTCCAGCAGATGTGCGACCTGAACATCCAGCTGGTCCAGACCCTGGTCGAGGAGGGCACGCTGGCTAGCCAGCAGGTGCTGAGCACCGAGCGCCAGACCGAGCTGTTCAGCGCCGCCGCGGCCCGGGCCCAGCCCACCACCGAGAAGCTGCGCGCCTACCAGCAGCACATCTCGCGCCTGGCCGCGGATTCCCAGGTGGAGCTGGCGCGCGTAACCGAGCAGCACGTGCAGAACACCTCGCGCACCGCGCGTGCCCTGGTCGACGAGGTGGCGCGCAGCACCGCCGAGGAAACCGAGCGCACTATCCGCAACCAGCAGGAGGCGATGCGCAACGTCGTCGATCCGTTTGCACGGCCCAATGGCGAGGCGCGCGCCTCGGCCGGCGGCAACAGCGAGCCGCAGCGCGGCCAGCCGGGCGTGGGGCAAGGCGGGCAGCAAGGCCGCAGCAGCCAGGGCAGCCGACCGGAGGGCGCCCAGACCCATTGAGCGCTCCCGCCTTCGAGGCTAGCCGGCAGCGGCCCGCGCATGGGCGGGCTGCGCCGGCGCCGGGGCCGCTGCCGGCGCGGTCCCGGCCGTGCGGGGCGCCAGCCCGAACAGCGGCCGCAACAAGCGCACGCGCCTGATCAGTTCGAATGCGCCGAAGCTGAGGCTCAGGGTCAGCACGATCAACAGGATGGCTTCCAGGCCCGGCGCGATCCGCAGCGGCTGCATCCTGTGCGCCAGTACGACGATGAGCGTCTGGTGCAGGATATAGACCGGGAACACCGCCTCGTTCAGGTAACGCCGCGCAGGGCCGTCACGGTCGAGGTGGCGCGCGGCGAAACCGCAGGCGGCCATGATCGCGCTCCAGGCCAGCACGGCGTACAGCGCATACATCAGGGACCGGAGCGTCTCTCTGGCCTGCGGCGCAAGCAGCTCGTAGGCCGCGCTCCAGGTCACCAGCGCCGCCCACCCGAAGGCGGCGATGCCGAGCGCCTGCCAGCGCAGCAGCGCTGGACGCGTCCAGAATCCCGGCACCCGGGCCACCAGCGCCCCGAGCAGGAAGCACGAGAAGGACATCGCGTGGTTGTACCAGTCGCCGAGCACGGCGTGATTGGTCGGGAAGTGCTCGACCAGGTTGATGCGCGCCAGGGCCAGCAGCGCGGCCGGCAGCGCGATCAGTTTCCAGCCGTGGAGCAGGGCGCCGGCATGCGCGGCGATGCGGTCGAAGCGGCTTCCGAGCACGGCAACGAGGCCGCCGAGCAGCACCGTATAGATCCACAGGTAGGCGACGAACCACAGGTGGTTCCAGGTCGGCAGGATCAGGCAATCCTCGCGGCAGAACCCGTCGTAGGCCTGCAGGTACAGCCCCATGAAGGCGCCATAGCCGTCCGCATAGCCGAGCTTCTCGACGACTTCGAGATAGGGCTGGGGCGGCACGATCACCAGCATGCCGAACACCAGCGGCGCCAGGAGGCGCAGGCTGCGCCGGCGTACGAAGGACGCGCTGCCGAGCTTGCGCAGCATGAGGCTGGCGCCGACGCCGGCCACGAAGAACAGCAGGCTCAGGCGCCATGGCGAGGACAGCTTCATGAAGGGTTCGGGACCGGTCCCGGCAAAGGGACTCTTCACGTGCCAGTCCCAGCTCACGTAGTACATGCCGACGTGGTAGACGATCAGGACGAAGAAGGCAAGGATGCGCACCCAGTCGAGGAAGTACAGGCGGGTGGCGGATGGGGGAAGGTGACGGTTCATGGCTCGCTCTTGTTGAAGTGATGGCGCGAGCATGGCGTGCCGACATGCCGGCGGCGAGCGTTTTGTGGCGAGGCGGGCCCGGGATGGGGCGGATCGGACAGGAGGGGCCGGGCTAGCAGGCCTGGAGTGCTTCCATGAGCGCCGCCCGGTACTGGCGGCTGCAGGGCACCAGCGCGCCGCTGCGCAGCACCAGCTCGCAGTCGCCCTTGTCGAGCGGATTGACGCGCTGGACGGCGCCGGGACGCACCGCCGCGCGCCGGTGGCAGCGCACGAAGCCGCTGCCCAGCTGCGCCAGCAGCCCGGACAGGGTCTGGCGCAGCAGCGGCGCTTCGTCGGCGCTGTGCAGGACCACGTAGTTGTCGGCGGTCTCCAGCCATTCGATGTCCGCCACCTGCACCACGCGCGTGGCGCCGCGCTCCGACACCAGGAGCTGGCGCGGCGGCAGGCCGGGCGCCGCCGCTGCAGCCAGGGCCTGCACCGCAAGGCGCGCACGCAGGCGCTCGAGCGAGCGCCGCAGGCGCGCCTGGTCGAAGGGCTTGAGCAGGTAATCGATGGCATTCGCGTCAAAAGCGCGCAGCGCGTACTCGTCGTAGGCGGTGACGAACACCACCAGGGGCGCGGGGGCCGGCAGCGAGGCTGCCAGGTCGATGCCCGACAGCTCCGGCATCTCGACGTCGAGCAGCAGCGCATCGGGCCGGAACTGCGCCAGCTGCCGCAGCGCGTCGATGCCGTCGGAAGCCTCGCCAATGGCCTCGATGCCGGCTTCCAGCGCCAGCATGCGGCGCAGGCGCTCGCGCGCCGGGCGCTCGTCGTCGACGATCAGGATGCGCATGGCAGCCTCAGTTCCGTGCGCACGCCGCAAGGCAGCAGCTGGCTCAGGGTCAGGCTGGCGCGGTCCCCGTACAGCCCCGCCAGGCGCGCACGCAGGTTGGCCAGGGAGATGCCCGGCGCACTGTCGCCGGCGTCCTTGCCGAGGATGCCGCCGTCGTCCTCGACGCGCAGCACGACATCCTGGTCCTCGCGTGCTGCGCTGACCGCGATGCGGGTGGGATCGCGCCGCCGTTCGACCGTGTGCTTGAACACGTTCTCCAGCAGCGGCTGTACGCTCATCGCCGGCAGTGCAAGGCCCAGCAGCGCCTCGTCGATGCGCCACTCGACCCGGGCGCGGCCATCGAAGCGTTCTTCCATGACGCCGGCGTAGGCGCGCGCCAGCCGCAATTCTTCCTCGAGCGTAGCCTGCGGCCGTTCGCCCAGCGCCAGGGCGGCGCGCAGCAGGTCCGCCAGCTGCACCAGGGTGGCGTCGGCGCGCGCCACGTCGGTATGCATCAGCGACGAAATGGTATTGAGCGCGTTGAACAGGAAATGCGGCTGCATCTGGCGCGCCAGCGACTGCAGCTGCGCCTCGCGCAGCAGGGCGTTGGCCTGTTCGGCCCGCAAACGCGCGCCGAGCAGTTCGCGGTAGGACAGCAGGCCGAAGCCGATCACGATGAACAGGCCGACGAACACGGTGAGCTTGAGCGACTCGTAGACGAAGACCTGCAGCCAGGGCTCGTGCTCGTAACTGGCGCCGGCCAGCGCATACACGACATGGCGTACGCCGAAGACCAGCGGCACGAAGGCGAGCCAGAACAGCGGCAGCATGCGCGCCTGCAGGGCGAACCAGCGCCAGGGCGTGGCGATCAGGTGGTCGTGGCGCCGGGTGGCGCGGCGCTGGAGCAGCAGCAGGAAAGTGGCGACGCAGGCCGAGGAGGTCTCCCAGAGCACCGGTTGCCAGTAGGCCGTGCCGCCGTCGCGCCGGTAGTCCTCGACGGCGACCAGCACCATCAGCGCCCAGAACAGGAGCCAGGCGATGACGGCGGTAATGGCGCTGCGGGTCGGTTTCATGGGATGGCCGGGCTGAAGATGCCCGATGATCCAGTATTCGCCGCTGCTTGTCAAAGCTGCAAAGCCTTGCTCAGTTCCCGCCCGCCGCCGGCGCAGTCCCGCGTTCTTCCTCCAGCTGCGTGCGCATCGCCTCGACGTCAACCATGTACTCCGCCACCGTCGCATCCGGGCTGGCGCGCAGCTCCGGCGGCAGCAGCACGGCCATGTACAGTTCGTCCGCGACCCGGCCGTGCTGCTGCTGGTTCACGATCAGCACCAGCCCGGACGCCAGCACCGCCGCGCAAGCGCAGATCGCGCGCAGGCGCCGGCGCAGCGGCGGCTTGATGGTCGCCAGGTGGAAGTAGATGATGCCCGCGACTGTGGCCACCGCCACGTGGGAACCGTAGCGGGTGAGCCATTCGAGCGACCAGGCATAGGCCGCGACTGCCGCCAGCAGGCGGAAGCCCACCAGCGCCGCCATGCCGCAGCCGAAGATGAACAGGTGCCGCCCCAGCCGCGTATAGCGCCCGAACAGGCGGTTCATGAAAGCCCACAGGCTGCTCCATAGCAGCGCCGCGCCGATCCCCGCGCCGGGAGCCAGAACATAGTTGAGCAGCTCGAAGGGCTCGGCGTCGAACAGCCAGGTCACGAACAGGGCCACCAGCCCGGCCAGCAGCACGCCGACGATACCGGGCACCAGGCCTTCCCAGCCGTGCATGGTGCGATCGCGCAGTTCCGCCGGCACCGGGAAATCGGCCGCGCGCACGCGCAGCGAGGTATGGCCCATGCGCACCACGGTGTCGCCCGTGAGGGTGAGTTCCTGCACCCGCTTGCGCCCGGTGTTCAAGCCATTGCGGGTGCCGAGGTCGCGCATCACGAGCGCGCCATCCGGGCCTTGCTCGATGACGGCGTGGTGCGCGGCGGCGTACTCGTCGTCGAGGATGAAGTCGTTGTCGTAGGCGCGGCCGACACGGATTGGCAGGCTTGCGGCGCGATGCCGGTGCAGCACCTCGCCGTTGCGCGCCAGGATCTCGACGGTCCATGGGCCGTTCATCGCTGGCCTCCCGGCGTGCCTGGTGCGGCGGGCGGGCGCCGAATGTTGCGGCCGAAAGAGCCGAGGAAGGCGCGGGTCACGCGCATGCCGTTCTCATACGAGACCCCGGACACGTCCAGCCGGCTCTGCAGGCTCGACTCGGCCGCATTGGTGCTGGCGGTCAGCAGCGTGAAGTTGTACAGGCCCTCGAACTTGCGGTAGGCGCGCACGCAGGTCACGGCGCGCAGCGGCAGGGTGCGGGTGTGCACGAAGCGTTCGGTGCACACCGGCTTGGTCAGGCGCGCGTCGCCGGCGTTGCCCAGCTTGGCCGCGCCGAACAGGCGGCTGCTCAGTGCCGCGAAGGGCAGGCGCGCCAGGTTGTCGGACCGGATGTACTGGTGGGTCATCGCCACGTGGCCGGTCTGCTGGGTCGAGGACACGTAGATCGCCGATTCCATCGCGCAGCTCATCGAGTCCGAGGTGTACGCGGTCTGGGCCTTCACGTTCGAGCGCCCCCAGCAGCGCAACTGGCCGGATTCGCGCACCGGCACCAGGTACGGTCCCATGCTCTTGATGGCCAGCGGCTCCTCCAGCAGGCGGTCGACCATGGCGCGCTGGTGCTCCAGCAGCTGGGTGGCGATCAAGGGATTGAAATCCTTCGGCGGCGCCGGCTGGCTCTCCACCTTGCGCAGCAGTTCCTGCACGTACTTCACCGGCACCAGGAAGCTGACCGACTCGCCGTCGCGCCGCTTGGACACGTTGACGCCGGCCACGGTGCCGTTGCCGGTCACGCTGGGACCGCCGCTCATGCCGGAATTGATCGGCCCGCCGAACATGAGCTGGTCGTAGAAGCTGCGTGTGACGACGCCGTTGTAGGCGCCTTCCGAGATCGCAAAGCCCAGGTCGAGGGGATTGCCGAGCGAGTACAGGCGCTGCCCCTGGGTCAGGCGCACCGGACGTTCGGGCACCTTGAAGAAACCGCTGCCTTCGCGGTCGACGCGCAGGACGGCCAGGTCGTGCAGCACATCGACCGCCAGCAGCTCGACCGGGCCGCTGTTGCCGTCGGTGTCGACGTATTCGGCGGTATAGACGTCGGGGTCGAGCGCCATCTGCGACACCACATGGTAGTTGGTGACCACCAGGTTGCCGGTGCCGACCAGGAAGCCCGAACCGACGGTGGACTGGGTGCGGCCGTTCTTGAGCAGCATGCGGATCTGCAGCAGGTCGCCGCGCGCCGACGAGTACAGGTCCTGGGCGGCCGAGGAGGGCGGCGGCAGGGCGTCCTGGGAGTCGACCTCGCCCGGCGCCGGTGCCGGGGGTGTAGTCCCCGGCGGATCGCTTGGGGACAGGTGCGGGGGCGGCGCAGGCGCCGTGGCGGCGCGGGCTGGGGGTGGGCGGTTGGCCTGTTCCGGCGGCGCCGTGGCGGCGCCCGCCGCGAGACAGAGAAGCAGGAGGGCGGCGGCGGTCCGTTTCATGCATTCCGATCATGGCAAGAAGGAAGTACTATCTTGCCACCGGACGCGCGGGCTGCGCGCGCGTTATGGTGATCGGGTCCAGTGGACCCGATCACGCGAAGCAGGGGTGGCTCAGCTGTTGCCAGGCTCGGCCAGCGCCGCGGCAACCGGCTCAAGCGGCTCGAGCGGGCCCATCATGTGGCCCAGCTTGGCCTGCTTGGTATTCAGGTAGCTATTGTTGAAGGCGTTGCGGTTGACCAGCAGCGGCACGCGCTCGGCCACCGCGATCCCGAGGCGGCTCAGGGCGTCGATCTTGCGCGGGTTGTTGGTCATCAGGCGCAGGGAACGCACGCCGAACTGTTCCAGCATCGGCTTGCACAGCTCGTAATTGCGGGCGTCGGCATGGAAGCCCAGCTGCAGGTTGGCCTCGACCGTGTCGGCGCCGGCTTCCTGCAGGCGGTAGGCGCGGATCTTGTTGACCAGGCCGATGCCGCGGCCTTCCTGGCGCAGGTACAGCAGGATGCCGCGCCCTTCCTCGGCGATGCGCTGCAGCGCGCCCTCGAGCTGGGCGCCGCAGTCGCAACGCTGCGAGAACAGCACGTCGCCGGTCAGGCATTCGGAATGCACGCGCGCCAGCACCGGCTCGCCGTCGCCGATGTCGCCCAGCACCATCGCCAGGTGTTCCTTGCCCGTGGAGTGCTCGATGAAGGCGTGCAGCGTGAACTGCGCCCAGGGAGTCGGCAGGGCGCACGAAGTGACGTAATCGAGCAGCTGGTCGTTGGTGGCGGATGGGGTGGGCATGGCGTTTCTCTTGGTGTTTCTAATCGCTAGCCTTCTAGTTTACAGGAAATCCGTTTCTCCCGTGCGACGCCCGCAGCCATGGCCATAGTATGTTGGACTGCCGTATGTTACGCTGGCGCAATTGTTTCAGCAGCGAGCCAGCATGGCCACACTCCCCTCATCCCCGACCCGGCAGCGCAGGCGCGGCCTAGGCGCCTGGCTGGCGCTGGCCTTTTCGCTGCTGACGGTGATCCTGACCCTGCTGCTGGTGCAGGTGGTCGAGCAATCCTCGAACGAAGAGGTCAAGGACAGCATCGGGCACGGCCTGGGCGAGCTGGCGCGCCAGACCGCCGACAAGCTCGACCGCGGCATGGCGGAGCGCTACCGCGAAGTCAAGCTCATGGCCGGACGGCGTGACCTGCGCGACCCCGGCCTGGGGCTGGCCGAGCGCCGCCAGATCCTGTCCGACATGCGCGAGACCTACGGCTACTACGACTGGATCGGCTTGACCGGCCTCGACGGCCGCGTGATCGTCGAGGCGCGCGGCCTGCTGGAAGGCGCGGACGTGTCGCAGCGCCCGTGGTTCCGCAATGCCCTCGCGGGCGTCAACGTCGGCGACGTGCACGAGGCGGTCAAGCTCGCCAAGCTGCTCCCGAGCGAGAACGGCGAACCGCGCCGCTTCGTCGACGTCGCCTTCCCGTTTACCGACCTGGCCGGCAAGACGGCCGGGGTGCTGGGCGTGCACCTGTCCTGGCAGTGGGCGCGCGACGTCGAGCGCTCGATCATCGCGCCGGTCCAGGCGCGCGGCCGGGTGCAGGCCCTGATCGTCAGTGCGCAGGGCGTGGTGTTGCTCGGCCCCCCGGAACTGCAGGGCAAGAAGGTCGCGACCGAGAGCCTGCGGCTGGCGCAGCAGAAGCGCACCGGCTACCTGGTCGAAGAGTGGCCGGACGGCCTGTCCTACCTGGTCGGCTACGGCGCCACCGTCGGCCGCGGCATCTACCCCGGCCTCGGCTGGACCGTGCTGGTGCGCCAGGACGTGGAGGATGCCTATGCGCCGGTGCGCCGCCTGCGCGAGCAGGCATTGTGGAGCGGCGCGGCGCTGGCGGTGCTGTTCTCCGTGGCCGGCCTGCTGGTGGCGCGCCGCATCACCCGTCCGCTAGGGGCGCTGGCCGAATCGGCCGAACGCCTGGGACGCGGCGAGGCGGTCCAGCTGCCGCCGAACGCGAACGACTATTTCGAGGTGCAGGCGCTGTCGACCACCCTGAACGGGCTGGTGGGCGACCTGGTGCGAAAGCAGGCCGAACTGCGCGACCTGAACGCCACGCTCGAGCAGCGGGTCGAGGAACGCACCCGCGAACTGGAGCGCGCGCTGGCCTCGGTGCAGGCCAGCGAGCAGCGCATCAATGCGATCGTGGAAGCGGCCCAGGATGCCTACATCGCGGTCGATCAGCGCGGCATGATCCTCGACTGGAACGGGGCGGCCGAGCGCATGTTTGGCTGGGGCCGCAACGACGCCGTGGGTTGGCCGCTGTCCGAGCTGGTGCTGCCGGAGCGCTACCGCGCCAGCCTGGGGCAGGCCCTGCATGCCTTCCGCCAGACCGGCCACCTGGCCATGCTCGACCGGCGCCTGGAGCGCAAGGTCATCGACCGCCAGGGCCGCGAGTTCACCATCGAGATGACGGCGGCCCTGGCCGGCCAGGGCGATGACGCCTTCTTCAGCGTGTTCCTGCACGATATCTCGGAGCGCAAGCGGGTCGAGCAGATGAAGAACGAGTTCATCTCGACCGTCTCGCACGAGCTGCGCACCCCGCTGACCTCGATCCAGGCCTCGCTGGCGATGCTGGCCGACGGCATGGCGGGTGAGCTGCCGCCGGACGCCTTGCGCTTGATTACCATCGCCAGCCAGAGCAGCGAGCGACTGGTGCGCATGGTCAACGACCTGCTCGACATCCAGAAGATCGAGGCCGGCCAGATGCACTTCGAGGCCCGAGCGCAGCCGCTGCTGCCGGTGGCCGAGCGCGCGCTGGCGGCGATGGAAGGGCATGCCCGCAAGGCCGGGGTGCTGCTGCGGCATGACTGGGATGCGGGCGCAGCCGGGATCGCGGCCAGCATCGACGCCGACCGCATGGAGCAGGTGCTGACAAACCTGCTGTCGAATGCCATCAAGTTCACCCCGGCGGGCAAGTCCGTCACGCTGGGCCTGGCGCAAACCCCCGGCAAGGCCCGCCTGCTGGTTCTTGACGAAGGCCCCGGCATCGCGCCGGAATTCCAGCAGCGCGTGTTCCAGCGCTTCGCCCAGGCCGACGGGGCCGACTCGCGCACGCGTGGCGGCACCGGCCTGGGACTGGCGATCAGCAAGGCGATCATCGAGGAGCACGGGGGGACCATCGGATTTACCACCGCGCCCGATCGCGGCACGCGCTTCGTGGTGGAACTGCCGGCAGCGCCCTAGCGGCTGGACAGGACCTCGCCCAGCGACCTGGCCTCGGGCGCATAGGCCTGCATGCCCCATCCCGCCGCGGCCACCGTCAGGGTGGTCAGCACGAAGGGGATGATGGTGCGCTTCAAGGCGGCGAGCATCCAGTGCTGCGGCTCCAGCACCCGCAGGCGCCGGTACAGGCCCGCGGCCAGCAGGGCGTCCACCAGGATCTCGGCAAACAGGATCGGCGCCGACCAGATCACGAACAGGGAAGACAGTGCGATGCCCACGGCAAGCAGGATCACCACCAGCGGCATGACGGTTTCGTCGGCCTCGGCCACGGCCTCGAGCGGCGCGTCGGCGATGGCGCCGAGGGCGCTGTCCTGCGTGCCGAAGTCGACATTGCCGCTGGCACCGCCGCCGTCGAAGCTGCCGCCGCCACCGCTGAAGTCGGCCGCGCCATCCTTCGCCGCCGCGCTGCCGTCGGCCTCGCCGACCCATCCGGGGTCGAGGTAGTCCGCCGCACTGGTGCGCAGCCACAGCCACAGGAGCAGGAGGAAGACGATGTAGGCCACGCCCATCGCCAGCGTATAGCGCAGCGCGATCGTGTCGACCCCGGCCGCGAGCATCGCCACCGAGGCGCCGAAACCGGCCAGCCCGGTCAGCGACACCAGGATGAACATCTGAACGCGCGGGAAGCCTTCGCGCAGCAGGCGGGCGCGCATGAGTTGTACTGCCGTGGCGCGCGTGGCCACGCGGGGATGGACAGGTGGGTGGCGCATCGTGCAGGAGATTTCCGGTGGAAGCAAAGTCCTGACTCTACTGATAGAACACGCTGGAAAATTCACCGAATCTCACAATTTTCACCGCGCACGGCTGATCAAGGCAGGCAAGACCTGCGCGGCGCTCCCCCTCAGGTTCCATGTGCAGACGCGATCCAGTTCGCTTGCGGCCGGGTTGACCTGGAGGACCTGGCAGCCGGCCCGCCGCGCGACCTCGGGAAGCTGCGCAACCGGGTAGACCGTGCCCGAGGTGCCGACGACGATCAGGAGGTCGCAGCTGCCGCATGCGTCGAATGCGCGCGCGAGGATGTCTTCGGGAAGCGCTTCGTCGAACCACACCACGCCGGGCCTGACCGGGCCGCCGCATGCCGGGCAGCTTGGCGGCGCCAGGCGCCGGCCGCCTTCGGGCTCCACGGGCGCAGCCGACGGCAGGGAGAAGGGGCGGGCACAGTCGGCACAGCGCGGATGATGGAGGCTCCCGTGCAGGTGCTGCACCTCGCGGCTGCCGGCACGCTCGTGCAGGTCGTCGACGTTCTGCGTGAACAGGGACAGGTGTTCGACGCGGCTGGACAGCTGGGCGATCGCGGTGTGCCCCGCATTCGGCTGGGCCGACAGCGCTTTCATGCGCCGCCATTCGTACCAACCCCAGACCAGGGCGGGGTCGCGCCGGAAGGCGTCCGGCGTGGCCAGCGAGGCCGCGTCGAAATGCTGCCACAGGCCGGTCAAGGCGTCGCGGAAGGTGGGAATGCCGCTTTCGGCGGACACGCCCGCGCCCGTCAGCACCATCAGGTTCCGCGCCTTGCGCAGCACGGCGATCAGGCCAGGATCGAATCCGGTTGGTGTCATGGCATCGTCATGCGCGGGACGCTCGTGTTGTTCATCATGCCGCAATCTAGCATATGCCCGGCAGGCAAGGCGGCTACTTTGCCGCAGACAAGGAAGCGGCTAGAATGCCATCGTCCCGACACCGCCGCTGCGCGCTGATTGCCCTCCATGCTCAAGCCCCCCGTGCCCGCCAACGAGAAGGAGCGCCTCGCGCTGCTCCATGAGATGCTGTTGCTCGATACGCCTCCCGAACGCCGGCTCGACAGGATCGTCGAGTTCGCGTCCTCCGAATTCGCCGTGCCCATTTGCTTGATCAGCCTGGTCGATTCGGAACGCCAGTGGTTCAAGGCCCGCGTCGGCGTCGAGGCCTGCGAGACGCCGCGCGATATTTCCTTCTGCGGACATGCGTTGGCCAGCGGCGAGATCCTGCTGGTGCCGGATGCCTTGCTCGACGAACGCTTCCACGACAACCCGCTGGTGTCCGGCCCGCCGCACATCCGTTTCTATGCTGGCGCACCGCTGGTCTGCGGGGACGGGCTGGTCATCGGCACCCTGTGCCTGATCGACACCCGGCCGCGCACGCTTGACCCGGTCGAGCAGGCCATCCTGGAAAGCCTGCGCGACCTGGCGCTCCTCGAGCTTGCTTCGCCTCGGGTCGACGACGATGCCTGATTCCGGACCCTTCCATATCCTCCTGGTCGAGCCCACGAACCTGTTGCGGCGCACCGTGGCGCTGACGGTACGCAGCCTGGGAACGGCGGAAGTGACGGAAGCTGCCACCTACCCGACCGCGCAGCAGTTCTGCGAACGCAGCCGTTTCGACGCGGCCGTGATTGCGGTCGAGTCGCCGCTGTCGGCCGACTCCTGCAAGGGACTGGCTCTGATCCAGCAGATCCGCCATGGCCAGGTGGCCAGTCCGGCCGCGATCCCGATCGCGGTGCTGGTCGATGCCTGCAATGCCGAACTGTTGAAGGTGCTGCGCGCCTGCGACGTCAAGCGCATCCTGATCAAGCCGTTCCGGGTGCGCGACGTGATCGACACGATCGACGGCATGCGCGGGCCGGCCTCGGGCTAGCCGATCATCGCCACTCGTGCAGGGCGATCCCGGCGAAGCCGGGCCAGGCGCCGAAATCCGCCTCCAGGCGGGGCAGCAGGGCGCGCAGCGCGTCCTTGTCCTTGTGGAACGTGGTGGCCGAACCGTCGATCTGGCGGGTGCCCACCAGCTTATAGGGCGTCGCGCGCGGATGCGCGAGCGGCTGGCGCAGCAGCACCGCCACCAATTGGCCGTCGACCGTGAACAGCAACATGTCGCCCGCGCCGCCTTCCGGCGCGCGGCGGTAGCGGCGCTGGGTTTCGAGCGGCAGCGGGCCCGCTTCCAGCGCGATGCGCACGCGTTTGCCGTTGGCGGCCGCCCAGTCGAGGAAAGGAATGGCAAAGTCGAGGATCTGGCCGGGATCGGTCCGGTAATCCATCACCGAGACCGCGTCCGCATGGCGCGCCAGGCCGTCCAGCACCGCCTGCCGGTCGCCCCACCAGAAGGGCACCACGAACTCGAGCGGCATGCTGCCTACCGCTTCGCGCAACGCCGCCAGGGTAGCCACGTACTCCCGGTCCAGGCGCGCGGCCGGCAGCACGTGCTCGGGCAGCAGGTAGGGTTCGATGTCGAACTGCAAGCCTTTCAAGCGCGCCGCCGGTTCCACTGCCGTATTATAGGCGGCGTAGGCGCGGGCGCGCGCGGCGGTGGCGGCGCGCTCGCCCGGCAGCACCATGTGCGGGTCGCCTTCCACCGCGCTGATGCCGATGTCCCTTTGCCCGGCGCGGCGCACGAAGGCGGAGAGATGCTCCGGATCCTTGACGCGGCCTTGTTCCAGCGGCACCACGATGAACAGCTCGCCGATGCGCTCGCGCGCGGCCCAGTCGAGCAGTTCCTCGCCGCGTTCGAGCCAGGCGCTGCGGTCCCAGATCCAGGTCGAGCGCGGCGCGGCGCCCGGCGCGTCCGGTTCCAGCACCAGGGAATCCAGCGCCAGGCTGCCGCCGGCGGCCGGGCAGGCGAGCACGAAGTGGCGCCAGTTGCCCCGGTCGAGGGCGGCCGGCAGCGCCAGGCGTGTGCTGCCGGCGCCGCCGTTGGCGGAAAGCTGGCCCATGTCGAGCGCCGATTCGCGCGCCGCCCCTGCCGCGTCCGCAGCCTGCCAGGTGAACTGTCCCTTGCCGGAATACCTGGCCACCAGCTGCGCCCGCAGGCGCGGGATGGTCCACGGGCCCGTGAGCAGCACGCCCGCCGGGCGCGAGCCGGCGCGGCAGTCGATGCGCAGGCGGCCCCCGTCCAGGCGCGCCTGCACCCGCTCTTCGACCCCATAGGTGCGGAGCTGCATCCCGGCCAGCAGGTTGGTTCGCAGCGGCATCGGCTCGGGCTTCGAAGGCTGCCCGCCGCCTTCCGGCACCAGGGTTTGCTCGCTGACGGCGAAGCGTCCGTCCTTGTCGTCCCCCTGCAGCAGGATGGTGGGCGTCGGCGTGCTGCCTGAGCCCAGCACGTGCAGGGCTTCGACCTGGGCGGCGCCAAGGTCCAGCGAGCGGCAGCCGGGCGGAGCGGCGGCGCCGTTGACGATAAAGCGCAGTTCCTTACCATCCGGGCCGGTGAGTTTGGCGGACGGCGCGCCGCTCGGCGCCGATTGGGCCGGACACAGGTGCAGGAAGGCAGCGTGGGCGGGAGCGCTCATCGACAGGAGGAAAAACAGGGCTAGCCGTGACATGTGCTCAGTGTAGCGATGAGAAGTAAGCGACCGCGCTCATTTGCCGGCCGGGGTCTGCCATGTGCCCTTGCGCTTCATCGTGCCCCAGCTGGATTCCTTCTGCATCGCCCAGCGGAACAATCCCGTCAAGCGCCAGACGGAATTGAGCTGGCGATAGCCAAAGTTCTCCAGGATCACTACCAGCCCGAGCATCAGGAGCTGCTTGCCGCGCGGGTAGATGTGGAAGGACATCTCTTCCAGCAGCAGGCCCGACGCCGACAGCAGGATGCCCATGCCGATGGCGACGAACAGGAAGGCCCCGAAAGCCTCCCAGGAAATCATGCCGGTAAAGAAAGCCCAGACCATGAAGGCATAGCCACCCAGCTCCACCAGCGGCCCGAGCCACTCGAACAGCAGCATGAAGGGGAAGGCCACCCAGCCCGGCACGCCGCCGTTGCGCGAGAACGGCAGGCCCCAGTTGGCGTTCAGGCTCTCGGCCAGCCCGCGCTGCCAGCGGATGCGCTGGTTCTTCAGGGTGCGGTAGTCCTCGGGCGCCTCGGTCCAGCACACCGGGTCGGGCACGAATTCGATGCGGTAGGGCTGGCGTTTCTCGCGCAGCAGGCGGTGCATGCGCACCACCAGTTCCATGTCCTCGCCAATGGTGTCGCGGCGGTAGCCGCCCGCCAGCACCACGGCGTCCTTGCGGAACACGCCGAAGGCGCCGGAGATGATCAGCATGCCGTTCATCGACGACCAGCCCAGCCGCCCGAACAGGAAGGCGCGCAGGTATTCGACCACCTGGAACAGGGCCCAGATGTTCTTCGGCAGTCCGACGCTGGTGAGAAAACCGCCGCTGACCGTGCAGCCGTTGGCCACCCGCACGGTGCCACCGGCCGCCACCACGGTCGGGTCGCGCAGGAAGGGCTCGGTGACCTTGGCCAGGCTGTCGCGCTGCAGGATCGAATCGGCGTCGACGCCGCACACCAGCGGATAGCGCGAGACGTTGATCGCGGCGTTCAGGGAATCCGCCTTGCCGCCGTTGAGCTTGTCGATCACGCGCACGTTCGGGTAGCGGGTCGAGCGGTAGATGCCGCGCACCTCGGCGGTCGGGATCTGGCGCCGGTAGGCCTCGGGGAAGGGCAGCAGGGCGAACTCGCGTTTGAGCACCTCCAGCGTGCCGTCCTTCGAGCCGTCGTTGACGACGATGATCTCGAACTCCGCGTAGGTCAGCTGCAGCATCGAGCGGACCGAGGCGGCGATGGTGGCTTCCTCGTTATAGGCCGGCACCAGGATGCTGACCGGCGGCTCCAGGCCGGAATAGGCGCGCGGCAGGTCGGCGATGAACAGTTCCTGGCCCTTGACGCGCAGGGCCCGCAGCGCGATCGCGTTCAGCAGCAGATAGCCGCCGTTGAGCGCGATGAAATAGCAGAACACGAACCAGGTAACGAAATCGGTCAGCAGCTGGCCCCAATTCAGGTCGCTCATGCTTCCTCCTCCGCCAGTACCTGGTCGAGCATGTCGAGCGCGAAGCGGTCGGTGAGCGAGGCGCGCACGGCGTCCAGGTCGGCCTGCGACAGCAGCGGCAGTTCGCGCAGCGCCTGGGCCGCGCGGTAGCGCACCCACCATTGCGGGTCGCCCAGCAGGCTGGTCAAGCGGGCGACGTCGCTGCGCTCGCCGACCCGGCCCAGGGCACGCGCGGCCTGCACCCGCACCTGCCAGTCTTCATGGCCGAGCAGGGCGCGCACTTCGGACAAGGTAGCGGGCGTCAGCACACCGCGCAGCGCAGCGATCACCACGCTACTTGACGGACTGCGCAGGGCCTCGGCGAGCACCCCGGCCGGCAGGGTGACACGCAGGGATTCGGCGATCCGCAATGCGCGCGGCAGCCGTTCCTCGGGCAAGCCCGGCAGGATGCGCGCCAGCACCTGCGCCACCGGGCCGCTGGCCTGCTGCAGGATGCCGGCCACGTGCGACAAGGCCCAGTCTTCGCGCTCGATGAACAGCGGCGTCAGGTAGTCGGCCGCGGCTTCCGGATCGACCCGCACCAGCGCCCACAGCGCGCTGAGCGAGAGCACGCTGTCGGCGGCGCTGGCCAGCGGCAGCAGCTGCGGCCAGGCGGCGCGGTCGCGCAGGTGTCCCAGCACCAGGGTGGCCAGCAGGCGTTCATCGCGCGCGCCGCGTGCGAGCATGCCGCGGGCCAGGGTGTCGACGCCGAGCCGGCGCGCCACGCCATTGAGCGCTTCGTTGGCCTCGCCGCGCAGCGAACCCTGCAGGTGCGCCCACAGGTGCAGGAAGGGCAGGCGTTCGTTCGGCCGCAAGGTCGGCAACTCCGGTTCTTCCCCGACGATGGCCTGGTTCAGCAGCGGGCGCCAGCGGGCGACGGCACGCGCCGCGCGCCGCTCGCGCCGCCGCAGGCTCATACGCAGCAGCACGATCTGCAGGGCCAGCAACAGGGTCAGGACGAGGGCGACCGTCCCGGTCCAGACTGCGACGGTAATGAAGGTGTCGCCGGCGCCTGCGGGCAAGGCGCTCGGGGTCATGGGGCCGTCTTCAGGAAACGCCGGACCCGCGCCAGCAGTTCGTTCGGCTGGAAAGGCTTGATGACGAAATCGTTGGCGCCGGCGTCGAGCGCGCGCACGGTATCGCGTTCGGTATTCTTGGCAGTGAGCATCAGGATCGGCAAGCCGGCCCAATCGCTGCGTTCGCGCGCCAGCTGTACCAGCTCGAAGCCGTCGACGTAGGGCAGCATGACGTCGAGCAGCACCAGGTCGGGCCGCTCGGCGGCAGCGCGGAAATGTTCGCTCGCGGCGCGGCCGTCGGCCAGGTGGACGACGCGGTAAGCCTGGCGCTCGAGCATGAAGCGAAGGACCTGGGCGATGTGTTCGTCGTCCTCGACGACCAGCACAAGGGGAGGGGAAGCGTGTTCGTTTTCCATCGAATTCCGATAAGACGGTGGCGTCGCCAGTATAGCCGACAAGCACTGTTGCGGTGCCTGTTACTGTTGCTTAGCGGCTACGAAGCGGGTCGAGCAGGCTGCGCAGATTATTATGGTCGAGCTCGTACATCAGGGCCAGCAACTGGCCCAGCTCGCCGCGCGGAAAGCCTTCACGGGCAAACCAGCCCAGGTAGTGGCCCGGCAGGTCGGCAATCTTGTGGCCTTTGTATTTCCCGTACGGCATGTCGCGCACGAGCAGTAGAGAGAGATGATGGGTGTCCATTGGCGCGTCCAATGGAACGCACTTTAGCAAACAATCTCAAAGTTGTAGCATGGTCGGAGCTGGAGGTGATGCAATGGACAATGAATTCGACCTGGAACGTTTCGTCCAGGCCCAGGAACCGGTGTACGCCACTGTGCTCGCCGAACTGCGCGCCGGCCGCAAGCACAGCCACTGGATGTGGTTCATCTTCCCCCAGATTGCGGGGCTCGGCCGCAGCGAGATGGCGCAGCGCTACGCGATCGCGTCCAGCGACGAGGCGGCCGCCTACCTGGCGCATCCGGTGCTGGGCGCGCGCCTGCGCGAGTGCGCGCGCATCGTGGCCAAGCGCGACGGCCTGTCGGCCGAAGAGATATTCGGCCACCCCGACGACCTCAAGTTCCGCTCGTCGATGACCCTGTTCGCCGACGTCGCGCCGGACGAAGCGGTCTTCCAGGACTGCATCGACAAGTATTTCGATGGCGAGCCGGACGATGCCACACTGGCGCGGCTGTAAACGCCGGAGTCCGTTCCTGTCGCGCCATCGAACGCGTTTGCGATAGTTCGTCCTGTCCGCCCGGTGGGCGTTCTACATTCGTCCTGCCTCATGCAGGCGCATGAGACCACTACCGGAGACAGACAATGCGACATTTCTCGATAGGGCGTTTTGCCACGATAACAGGCATGGTGGTGCTGGCGAGCGCGGTGGCCGCCGGCAGCCGTGCCGGCGAAAACAGCGGCAAGGTCCATGCCGCGCCAGGGGAGCAGGAACAGCACAAGGCCGGGAGCCAGGGCAGGGACGTCTATGGCATCGTCAATCTTGCAGGCGGGACCTTCGGCTTCGTTGCCGACATCAATGCGCGCGGCCAGGCCGCGTTCGAATACTTCGGCCTCGATGGCCTGCTGCACGTAGGCTATTTCGACGGTACGCGCGTGATCGACATCTCGCCGCCGAACAACCGGACCGCCTTTCTCGGCGACCTCAACGACAAGGGCGAAGTCGCCTTCTCGGCCAGCATCGTCGAGCCCGCAATGCCTGAAGGCAGCCCGTTCCGGCCGTTCCGCTGGTCGGCGTCACGCGGCCTGCTTCCCTTGCCGAGCCTGAGCAGCGACGGTCCCACCTTCGTCACGGCCATCAACAATCACTCGGAGATCGTCGGACGATCCGCGCTTTCGGCCGAGAACGGCGCCGACCGGGCCGTGCGCTGGACCGCGGCGAACCGCCTGATCCAGCTGCCCGCGCCGGCGGGCATCGGCGCGACCTATGCCAGCCACATCAACGACGGCAACGTCACCGTCGGCTCCGGAGACGCGGCGGGCGGGGCGCCGAACGTGCTGGCTTGGGACGCCGCCGGCCGGACCATGGACCTCGGTCCCTTCGGCAAGCGCTTCGCATTCGCTTCGACGGGCAACAACCGCGGGGAGATCGCCGGAATGCTCGACACGCTGAGCCCCGAGCTCAGCGCCTTCCTGTGGAGTCCGGGCAAGGGCGCGGTGCGTATTGGCGCGCGCACCATCACGCATGGGCTGAACGGCAACGGCGAAGTGGTCGGCCGCAGGGTCAGCGGAAATTCCGACCCCGCCCCCCGCGCCTTCCTGTTTTCCCGGGCGCGCGGCCTGGTCGACCTGCACCCGCGCGGGCTCCAGGTCTCCGAAGCCAATGCCGCCAACGAGCGCGGTGTAGTGGTCGGCCTGGGGCAGCGCGCGCCGGGCGACAATATCGCGTATCGCTGGACCCGCGGCGGCGCGGTCGACCTGAATACGCGCCTGCTCAACCCGCCCACGGGCCTGGTGCTGCACTCGGCGCTTGCCGTTTCGAACAACGGCGATATCGTGCCAGTTCCAACGCCGGGGTGGTGCTCCTGCGCGCCAACGGCGGCGGCACCGATGCGCCGGTGCTCGGGCCGATCCGGCACGCCCAGCAGCGCCTGAACCAGCCGCTCGAGATCACGCTGTCCTTCCGCGACCGCAACGTGGGCGACACCCACAGCGCGACGGTCGACTGGGGCGACGGCAGCGGCCCCCAGGTGGTGGGCCTGCGCGAATACCGGGGCAAGGGCGAGGTGCGCGCCAGCCATACCTACACGTCCAACGGCGACTACAACATCGTCGTGCGCGTCAGGGACTCGACCGGCAAGGCCACGCAGCTGTTCGAGCAGCTCACGATCCTCGACCTCGGCACACCCGGCGCACAAGGCCGGGGTGCGCTCGCGAACCCGGCGGGCGCGGCCGCGCACCGGCAGCTGCAGGCGCGCGCCCTGGCGGCCCGGCTGGGCCACGGGCCGACGCAGCTGCTCCGCTAGACGGTGGCCAGGATCGCCCCGAGCCGCTCCATGTCCACCGGCTTGACCAGGTGGTGGTCGAAGCCGGCGGCCATGATCTGCTGGCGTTCGCTGTCCTGGCCATAGCCGGTGACGGCGACCAGCAGGGCGCCCGCCGTGGCCGGGTCGGCGCGCAGGCGCCGCGCGAGCTCCTTGCCGTCCATCTCCGGCAGGCCGATGTCGAGCAGGCAGACCTGCGGCGGCGCCGCCCGTGCGCGTTCGAGGGCGGCCAGCGCGCCGTGTTCCACCAGTGTCTGGTGGCCGGCCGCTTCCAGCACCATGGACAGGGTCACGGCCGCGTCGACGTTGTCGTCCACGACCAGGATCCGCAGCGCAGCCCCCTTGGCGGCCGCATCCGCGGCGATGGGGGCGGCGGCATCTTCGCCTGGCGCGGCATTCCCGGCGCAGCAGGGCAGGCAGACCGAGAAGGTGCTGCCCAGTCCCAGTCCCGGGCTGGCGCAGGCGACCGAGCCGCCGTGTAGTTCGACCAGGCTTTTCACCAGGGCCAGTCCCAGCCCGAGGCCGCCCAGCGAGCGGTCGACGCTGCGCTCGGCCTGCGCGAACAGCTCGAACACCCGCCCGGTCAGCTCGGGCGCCATGCCGATGCCGTTGTCGCTGACGTCGATGCAGGCATTGCCGTCGGCGGCATGGGCACGCAGCACCAGGCGTCCGCCTTCCGGCGTGTACTTGGCCGCGTTGTTGAGGAGGTTGGCGACCACTTGCACCAGCCGCTTCTTGTCGCCCCCGACCATGACCGCGCCTTGCGGCAGCGCCAGCGCCAGGTCGTGGCGGCGTGCGCGCACCAGCGGCGTGACCTGCTCGACCGCATCCTGCAGCACGTCGCGCAGGTCGACCGGCGCCTGCTCCAGTTCGACCAGGCCGCGGGTGACCCGCGATACGTCGAGCAGGTCGTCGATCAGCGCCGTCATATGGCCGACCTGGCGCGCGATGATTTCGCTGGTGCGCCGCACCAGCGCCTCGTCCGGCTTCATGCGTTGCAGCAGGGCGGCCGCGGCGCTGATCGGCGCGATCGGATTGCGCAGCTCGTGGGCCAGCATGGCGAGGAATTCGTCCTTGCGCCGGTCCGATTCGCGCAGCTTCTCCTCGGCTGCCTTGCGCTCGCTGATGTCGCTGGCCGCGCCGATCCATTCCACCACCCGTCCCTGCGCATCCTGGATCGGCACGGCGCGCGACAAGGCCCAGCCGTCGCTGCCGTCGATGCGGCGCACCCGGTGCTCCAGCTCATACACGGAGCCGGTGCGGATCGCTTCGAGCACGGCAGCGTGCACACGCGCTTGCTCGTCGGCCGGAATGTAGTCCTGGAGCCAGAACGAGCGCGGACCCGCGGTATCCATCAGGAAGCCACGCCCGTCGAGCTCGCGCAGCTCGGTCCAGTCGGCGTTCATCCGGTACACCACCTGGCCGGCCGTGGTCAGCGCCCGGAACCGGCTCTCGCTTTCGCGCAGGGCCCGTTCGGAACGGATCTGCTCGGTAACATCCTTGGTGGTGTGCGAGATGCAGGCGATGGCGCCGTCCTCGCCGAATACCGGTGCGCTGTAGGCACTCCAGAACCGCTCGTCGAAGCTGACCGTGCCGTCGGGGCCTTCCAGGGGTATCGGGTAGCGCTGCACCGGAAGCATATCCGGCTCGCGGGTCGCCAGCACCTTGGCGAACGATGCGCGCAGCTCGGCCTCGTTGGTGCTGCTGGCGGGGTCGTCCGGATTGGAAGGGAAGGCCACGAACAGGCTCGTGCCCACCAGCTCCTCGCGCCGGCGCGAAGACGCTTTCAGGAAGGCATCGTTCACGGCGAGGATCACGGCCTCGGGCGTCGGCGACAGCAGGTACTTGCCGATCGGCGAACTATTGAACGCCGACTCGAAAACGGATGGCGAGAGCATGGGTCAATACAGGGACGGGCCATGAAGAAAACACAATTATAAAAGCGATTGCTTGCGATGACACATTTACTACTGCGACACGCGCGCCGCCAGGAAGAAGCGGGTTGCGTATAATCGCGGTCAGTTCGTCCCTTTATTATCTGAAAGCAATAATTCATGGCTTCCTCCGACAACATCAGCATGGCGGTGTTCTGCGACTTCGAAAACGTCGCGCTCGGCGTGCGTGACGCCAATTACGAAAAATTCGACATCAAGCCGGTGCTGGAGCGCCTGCTGCTCAAGGGCAGCATCGTGGTCAAGAAAGCTTATTGCGACTGGGACCGCTACAAGACCTTCAAGGCGCCGATGCACGAAGCGAACTTCGAACTGATCGAGATCCCGCACGTGCGCCAGTCGGGCAAGAATTCGGCCGACATCCGCCTGGTGGTCGATGCGCTCGACCTGTGCTACACCAAGTCGCATGTCGACACCTTTGTGATCGTCTCGGGCGACTCGGACTTTTCGCCGCTGGTGTCGAAGCTGCGCGAGAACGCGAAGCGGGTGATCGGCGTGGGCGTCAAGCAGTCCACCTCGGACCTCCTGGTGGCGAACTGCGACGAATTCATCTTCTACGACGACCTGGTGCGTGAAAAGAACCGTGCCGCCGCCAAGCGCAAGGAAGAGCTCGACGCGCGCCGCGGCCAGCCGGGGGCGCGCCGTCCGAGCGACGACAAGCGCCGCGAAGAACTGGAAGCGCGCAAGGCGCAGGCGCTCGAGATGGTGGTCGAGACCTTCGACGCGCTGGTTTCCGAGCGCGGGGACACCGGCAAGATCTGGGCGTCGCTGCTGAAGGACACCCTGAAGCGCCGCCGTCCGGACTTCTCCGAGACCTTCTACGGTTTCCGCACCTTCGGCAACCTGCTGGAAGAAGCCCAGGCGCGCGGCCTGTTCGATTTCGGCCGCGACGAAAAATCCGGCACCTATGTGTTCCGCAGCGCCGCGGCGCCGGTGGCGATGCCGGCGCCGGAGCTGGTGGTGGTGCCGGACACCCCGGCGGGCGAGGAAGCCGCCGTCGTCGAGGGCGGCGAGGAAGCAGCGCAGGCCGAGGCCAAGCCGGAACGTGGCCGCCGCGGCCGCGGCGGGCGCGGGGGCAGGGGCCGCGAGGCGGCACCCGCCGTGCCCGAGCTGAGCGCGGTGGACGCGGCCCTGGCCGCGGAACTGCCGCCGGGCCCGGCCGCCACGGAAGAGGCGGCAGCGGAAGCGCCGTTGGCTGAAGAAACGGTCGACGCAGCCGCCGACGCCCCGGTGGAGGAGGTCCCCGTGGAGCCTGCGCCGGCCCCGGTCAAGGAACGCCGCCGCGCACCGCGCAAGCCGGCCGCGAAGAAAGCGGCAGCCGACGCGCCGACTGTCGAAGCGGCGGCCGATCTGCCCGCTCCGACCGTGGCGCTCGACAGCGCTGCGGACATGCCGGCAAGCGCAACGGAAGCGGCAGCCGACACCGCAACGGATACCGCGCTTGATGCCGGTGACGCCGCGGATGCCGACGGCGATGCCGACGCCAAGGCGGCGCGCAAGAAGACCGCCCGCCCGGCCCACAAGGCCCCGGCCCGCAAGACCGCCCCACGCGGACGCCGTCCGGCCAAGCCGAAGACCCCTGCCGAAAACGGCTGACGTCATACTGCGGCGCGTGCGACGTGCGCGCGCCGCCCCTGCAATAATGGCACCGTCCGCATGCGCGGGCCTGCCGCGGCGTCCGCCCGGCTGTCGCGACGTGCGAAGGAGCCTGCCATGCGTGTGCCTGCCGCGGTGTTGACTGGGACCTTGTTCTCGATCGCCTTGAGCGCCGCGCTGCCTGCGGCGCAGGCCGCGCCGCCGGCCGATCATCCCATCCTGGGCATCTGGAAACTGAGCCTGCCCGACCTCGGCTGCTCGGAAACCTACCGCTTCCGCGGTGACGGCACCACCCTCGTCACCAGCGCCGAAGAAGTCTCCGAGAGCGAATACCGCATCCCCGCCAAGCCCAGCGCCAAGGGTTTCTACCGGCTGGAAGACCGCATCGTCAAGGACAACGGCAAGAAGGACTGCGCGGGCGCCATCATGAAACCCGGCACCACCGCCACCAACTACATCCGTTTCCACCCCTCCGGGGCGCTGTTCCTGATGTGCGCGGACGAGACCATGAATACCTGCATCGGTCCCTTCGAGCGGGTGCAGGGCGAGGAAGCCTGAAAGCTGGCATAAGCATAGTTCCAACAAATATTGGCGTTCGGGCGCGCGCTTTGCTACGGTAGCGCCCCCCGCAGCCTTCGGGTTGCAGCACCAATGAAAGAACAGATGAGTTTTAGATACACCGCCGCCAATCCGGCGCGCGCCGTGCTGGCGCTGAGCCTGGTCGGCTCGCTGGGCATTCCCGTCCACGCCCAGCAGGCAGGGAGCGAACCCGCCATCCAGAGCGTCGTCGTCACCGGCACCTTCGCCAAGAACCGCCGTACGCTCGATACCGAATCCCCCGTCGATGTCATCAGTGGCAAGGAATTGCAGGCGTCCGGCTCGACCGAGCTGGCCACCGTGCTCGGCCGCCTGGTGCCGTCGGTCAACTTCCCACGTCCATCAGGCGCCGACGCCAGCGACGCGGTGCGTCCAGCCCAGCTGCGCGGCCTGTCGCCTGACCAGGTCCTGGTGCTGGTCAATGGCAAGCGCCGCCACACCTCGGCCGTCATCAACGTCAACGGCACCCTCGGCCGCGGCTCGGCCCCGGTCGACCTGAATGCGATTCCCGTGACCGCGATCGAGCGCATCGAAGTCTTGCGCGACGGCGCTGCCGCCCAGTACGGCTCGGACGCCATCGCCGGCGTCATCAACATCATCCTGAAGCGGGGCGCGGAGGGCGGCGAGCTCGAGGCCGGGTTCGGCCAGTTCGATGCCGGCGACGGCGAGCAGGCCAGCCTGAAGGGCTCGGCTGGCTTCAGGCTGGGCGAGCGCGGCTGGGTGCGCGTGGCCGCCGAAGCGGCCGACCGCAACCCGACCAACCGCGCCGGCGCCGACCTGCGCAACCCGCGCGAACCGCGCTACGGCCAGGTCACCCAGCGCCTCGGCGACCCGGCCAGCAAGCCGCGCACCCTGTTCGTCAACAGCGAATATGCGCTGACCGACAGCATCGACTGGTACGCATTCGCCAACTACGGCGAGCGCGACACCTCGGCGGCGGCCACCTGGCGCACCGCCTATGCCAGCACCAGCCCGAGCGCGCCGCTGCGCTCGCCGACCATCTTCCCGGAAGGCTTCCTGCCGATCCAGAACAGCAGCTCGACCGACCAGGCGCTGGTGACCGGGCTGCGCGGCGAGGCGGCCGGATGGCGCTGGGACGCGAGCGTGAACCACGGCCGCAACGAATTCAGGCTGGAGCTCGACAACACCATCAACCAGACCTTGGGCGCGGCCAGTCCGACGCACTTCTATGCCGGCAAGCTGACCAGCACCCAGACCCTCGGCAACCTCGATGTGGCGCGCGAGTTCGAGGTGGCAGGGCTGGCCGGCCCGCTGACGGTGGCCGCGGGTGTGGAAGCGCGCCGCGAAAGCTACGCGATCGGCGCCGGCGAAGAAGCCTCGTACCTCGGTACCGGCTCGCAGGGCTTCAGCGGCTTCCGTCCTGCCGACGCCGGCAAGCGCAGCCGCCACAACGAATCGGTGTACCTGAACCTGGAAGCGGAAGTGACGGACCGGCTGTCGGGCGGCGTGGCCCTGCGCCATGAGCGTTACAGCGACTTCGGCAGCACGACCTCGGCCAAGGGATCGGCGCGCTATGCGTTCAACAAGCAGCTGGCGATCCGCGGCACCGCGTCGTCGGGCTTCCGCGCCCCGTCGCTGGCCCAGCAGCATTACACCATCACGACCACCAACTTCATGCTGATCAACGGCCAGAACACGGCCGTGGAAACCGGCACCTTCGCCGTCGACAGCCCGGCCGCACTGGCGCTCGGCGCCCAGCCGTTGAAGGCCGAGAAGGCGCGCAACCTGAGTCTTGGCCTGCAATGGCAGCCGAGCCGCAAACTCAGCAGCTCGCTCGACCTGTACCAGATCGAGATCGACGACCGCATCCTGTTCTCGGGCAACCTGAACCTGGCGAACACCAGCCTGCGCAACGACCTGGCGGCGCAGGGCGTGTACGTGGGCGCGGCGCGCTACTTCACCAACTCGCTCGATACGCGTACCCGCGGGCTGGACTGGGTGAGCACTTACCGCATGAACCTGCGCCAGGGCGAGCGCCTCGACCTGACGCTGGCCTATAACCGCAACAAGACCGATGTGCTGCGCGTTTCCGCGAACCCCGAGCTCCTCAGCCGGAACAAGCTGGTACTGCTGGACCGCCAGACGATCCAGCGCGCTACCGTCGGCGCGCCGGAGGACAAGCTGAACCTGTCGGCCGACTACACGGCGGGCGAGTGGAACGGGCGCGTCGGCGTCACCCGCTACGGCAGCTTCACGGTGCCGCAGAACGACCCGGCCATGGACCAGGTCTATGACCCCCAATGGGTGCTCGACCTGTCGGGCAGCGTGCGCCTGTCGCAGCAGTGGCGGCTGAGCGCGGGCATCGACAACGCGACCAACCGCGTGCCGGCCGAGATCACCTCGCTGGGTAACCTGAACAACAACGGCATCAACCGCTACAGCGGTTATGCGCCGAACGGGTACAACGGCCGCTACTTCTACGCGAAAGTCGGTTACAGCTGGTAAATACGGGTGTCGGCGCATGCCGGTCGGCACGGAGGACGGCAGGCCGCGAGGCCTGCCGTTTTTTCCTGGCCGACGATCGCATGGCGCCGGAAGGCCCGGTCGCGCGGCATAACCGTCTGGCATAGGCGCAAGCGTTTGCGGCATCGCCGGCCCCGTTCCCGGTGCCCTTCCTTCGGTGTATATTGCTGGGCGAAACGACAACCGCACTGGAATTCCATGTCCCCGGCACTACTCTTCGCAATCCTGATCGGCTACTTCGCGCTCCTGCTCGCCGTGGCCTGGGCCACCTCCCGCAACGCCAACAACGACAGCTTCTTCATCGGTAACAAGAGCAGCAACTGGATGCTGGTCGCCTTCGGCATGGTCGGCACCACGCTGTCCGGCGTGACCTTCGTGAGCGTGCCGGGCGCGGTCGGCGTCGACGGCTTCGGCTATGCCCAGATCGTGATCGGCTACGTGATCGGCTACATCGCCGTGGCTTACGTGCTGCTGCCGCTGTATTACCGCCTGCAGCTGACCTCGATCTACCACTACCTCGACGTCCGCCTCGGCCGGCGCGCTTACCAGAGCGGGGCGGGCTTCTTCATCGTGTCGCGCCTGCTCGGTGCCACCGCGCGGCTGTACTTGGTCGTAAATATTCTGCAGGCGATCATCCTCGACAGCCTCGGCGTGCCGTTCTGGCTCAGCACCCTCGTCGTGCTGGGCATGATCCTGCTGTATACCTACAAGGGCGGCGTCAAGACCATCGTCTGGACCGACACCCTGCAGACCAGCGCCATGCTGTTCGGCCTGTTCGCATGCGTGTGGATCCTGCTGGGCGAGCTGAACATGTCGGTGCCGGAAAGTCTGAACCAGATGCAGTCGCAAGGTTTGGCCAAGATCTTCACGCACGACCTGAACAGCCCCAACTTCTGGCTCAAGCAGATCATCGCCGGCGCCCTGATCACGATCACGATGACCGGCATGGACCAGGAAATGATGCAGAAGACGATCTCGGTCAAGACCCTGAAGGACTCGCAGAAGAACATGCTGACCCTGACTGCGGTGCTGGTCGTGGTGCTGCTCTCCTTCCTGTTCCTGGGCGGCCTGCTGTACCTGTATGCGCCGATCGCGGGCGTCACGGCAAGCGGCGACAAGATCTTCCCGGCCGTGGTGATGGGCCACCTGCCGGCGGCGCTGCAGGTCGTGTTCCTGATCGCGCTGATCTCGGCCCTGTTCCCCAGCGCCGACGGCGCGATCACGGCGCTGACCTCGTCGACCTGCATCGACCTGCTGGGCATCAAGCGCCGCAGCGACCTGACGGAAGAGGCCAAGGAGCGCCTGCGCCGCCGCGTGCACCTGGGCTTCGCCGCGCTGTTCCTGTTCCTGGTGCTGGGCTTCAAGGCGGCCGACAACCCGAGCATGATCGGGCTGATCCTGAAGCTGGCGGCGTATACCTACGGTCCGCTGCTGGGCCTGTTCGCCTTCGGCATGCTCACGCGCCGCACCCTGACCGACCGCCTGGTGCCGTACATTACGATTGGCGCGCCGATTCTCTGCGCTCTCCTTGAGTACAATCAGGAACACTTGCTCGGTTCTTACCGCCTTGGGCTGGAATTGCTCATGGTAAATGGCATACTCGTGTTTGCCGGCCTGTTCGCCATCTCCCAGAAGGAAAAGGCCGGGACGGCCGCAGTCACCGTCTGACAAGACGGCCTGCGCCTTTCATATAGACTGAAGACGGAGCTTCGATGGCTTTCAAACCCCTGAGTGCGCTGCGCCGCGCCTTCGGCATGCTGTGGCACGCGGTCGATGTATCGCGCCGCACCTTCATGAACCTGCTGTTTTTACTGTTCGTGATCATCGTCATCTCGATCATGAGCTCGGGCGGCGTCAAGCCGATCGGCGAGAAGACCGCCCTGGTGCTGGAGCTGAAGGGCGACCTGGTCGAGCAGTACCAGTCGAGCCTGGAGGACACGGTGCTCGATTCCATCGGCGGCGACAGCAAGCGCAGCGTGCGCCTGCGCGACTTGCTGCGCGTGCTCGATGCCGCGGCAAAGGACAAGCACATCGGCACCGTGGTGCTGCTGCTCGACCAGATGAATGGCGGCGGCCTGGCCCAGCTGCGCGAAGTCGGCGCCGCGATCGACCGCGTCAAGGCTGCCGGCAAGAAGGTGGTGGCCTGGGGCGGCACCTATGACCAGAAGCGCTACCTGATCGCTTCGCACGCGGACGAAGTCTACGTGCACCCGATGGGCATGGTGCTGATCGAAGGCTTCGGCGGTCGCCGCAACTACTACCGCGACGCGCTCGACAAGCTGGGCGTGACCGTCAACCTGATCAAGGTCGGCACCTACAAGAGCTTCGCCGAACCCTATATCGCCAACGGCCCGTCGGAAGCGGCCCAGGAAGCCGACAGCTTCCTGTACAACGCCCTGTGGCAGGACTACACGGCCCAGGTCGAGAAGAACCGCAAGCTCCCCGCGGGCAGCGTGGCCAGGTGGATCGAGACGCTGCCGCAGCAGATGGAAGCGGCAGGCGGCAGCGCGGCGCAGGTGGCGCTGGGCGCCAAGCTGGTGGACGGCCTCAAGACCCGTGACGAGATCCGCACCATGCTGGCCAAGCGCGGCGCCTGGGACGAGGGCATCAAATCCTTCCGCCAGGTCGGCTACCACGATTACCTGGCGCGCCACGAGACCCGGCCCTTCGGCGATGCGGTGGGCGTGATCACCGCCTCCGGCAACATCACCGAGGGCACCAGCGGCCCGGGCGTGGTGGGCGGCGTCACCACCGCCAACCTGATCCGCCAGGCGCGCGAGGACGAACAGGTCAAGGCCGTGGTGCTGCGCGTCGATTCGCCCGGCGGCAGCGCCTATGGTTCGGAGCTGATCCGGCGCGAGCTGGAACTGACGCGCGCCGCCGGCAAGCCGGTGGTGGTGTCGATGGGCAGCGTGGCCGCTTCCGGCGGCTACTGGATCTCGATGGCGGCCGACGAAGTCATCGCCGACCCGGCCACCATCACCGGCTCGATCGGCGTGTTCACCATCCTGCCGACCGCCGAGAAGATCAGCGACAAGCTGGGCATCCATACCGCCGGCGTCACCACCACCTGGCTGGCCGATGCCTACAACCCGCTGCGCCCGATCGACCCGCGTTTTAGCTCGCTGGTCCAGAGCAGCATCAACCACGTGTACAGCGAGTTCACCACCAAGGCGGCGCACGCGCGCAAGACCACTCCGGCGAAGATCGACGAAGTGGGGCAGGGCCGGGTCTGGACCGGCGCCCAGGCTAAGGAACGTGGCCTGGTCGACCGCCTGGGCGGCTACCGCGATGCGCTGGCCTCGGCCGCCAAGCGCGCCAAGCTGGGCGAGGACTACCGGGTCGCCTACATCGAGCGGCCTGTCAGCCGCATCGAGCGCTTCCTGAACATGATGGGCGCCTCGACCGCGCAAGCCGTCAACATCCAGGTCAAGCTCGGCCTGATGGAAGCGGCGCTGCCAGCCGGCCCGATGGCCCAGGTGGCGCAGGACATGGCATTCCTGAAGGACGTGGCCGACGGCCGCAAGCCCTTCGCCGCGGTGACGCACTGCCTGTGCGGCACGCCGTGAGCGGATAAATTTGTAGCCAGTTTGTAACTGAGTGCTACGGCAAAAAGACGGGTGCGGAAGCGATTCCGCACCCGTTTCCCGTTTACTCCACCGATTTCGCGGGTATCGGTGTAAATCGGTGTAAAGGCCGTCCTAGACATGTAACAGCATCGTGCGCGCAATGTACGTTACGAAACATATCGGGGCAGGAGGCCATGCTAATCTTTTGGGCACAACGTTATCTGAATAACATTCTGCCCATAAGAACAAGGTTGAGCATGGATTCGAACCAGTCCCCCAAGTCCGCCCTCACGAGCCCACCACCCCCATCTCCCGAGGCCAGGCGCCGCAAGCGCCTGATCGGGACCGTCATCGCGGTGCTGGCGATGGCCGGCCTGGCGGCGCTGGCGTGGTACCTGACCCACCGTCCGGCGGGCGCGGGCGCGGGCGGTCCGCCGGGGGCAGCCGGGGCACGCGGTCCCGGCGGTGGCGGCGGTCCTGGCGCCGGTGGCGGCGGAAGGGGCGGGCGCGGCGGGCCGGCGACGACGGTGGGCGTCGCGACCGCCGAACAGGCCGACATCCCGATCATCATCGACGCCCTCGGCACCGTGGTGCCGGCGGCCACCGCCACCGTGCGGCCGCAGGTCTCGGGCGTGGTGCAGAAGATCCTGTTCACCGAAGGACAAGCGGTCAAGGCCGGCCAGGTGCTGGCCACGATCGATCCGCGCCCCTTCGAGATGGCGCTGCTGCAGGCGCGCGGCCAGCGCCAGCGCGACGAGGCCCAGCTCGAAAACGCACGCCTGCTGCTCGGCCGCTACCGCACCCTGCTGGAGCAGGAATCGATCGCCCGCCAGGAGGTCGACACCCAAGCGGCGCTGGTCAAGCAGCTCGAGGGCACGGTCATGACCGACCGCGCGGCCGAAGGCATCGCCCAGCTCAATGTCGGCTACACCCAGGTGAAGGCGCCGATCTCCGGCCGGGTGGGCCTGCGGACGGTCGATATCGGCAACCTGGTCAACACCGGCGATGCGAACGGCGTGGCGGTGATCACCCAGCTGTCGCCGATCGACGTCGAATTCACCGTGCCGCAGGACCAGGTGCCGGCGCTGCAGGGACGCATCGCGCAAGGTGCGAAGCTGCCGGCCACCGCGCTGGACCGTACCCGCACCGATCAGCTGGCCACGGGCAGCTTCATCGCGCTCGACAACCAGGTCGACGTGCAGACCGGCACCGTGCGCGCCAAGGCGCGCTTCGCGAACAGCGACAACAAGCTGTTCCCGAGCCAGTTCGTCAACCTGCGTTTGCAGATGGACACCATCGAGGGCGCCGTGGTGGTGCCGGTGACGGCGCTGCGCCATGGGGCCAACGGCGACTTCGTGTTCGTGCTCAATCCGCAGGACAAGACGGTGTCGCAGCGCGCGGTGACGCGCGGGCAGGCGACCGTGGACAAGGTGCAGATCAAGACCGGCCTGAAGGTGGGCGAGCAGGTGATTACCGAAGGGGCGGATCGCTTGCGCGATGGAGCGAAGGTAACGCTGCCGGGCGATCGGCCGCAGGGAGCGCGTGGTGGCGCCGGCGGACAGCAAGGGCAGGGGGAAGGGCGTCGCCAGCGTCAGGGGGCGCAGCAATGAATGTGGCTGCGCACGCAAAATTGGGTACCCGCCTTCGCGGGTACGACGGTCTTGGGGCTAACTAATGAGTCCATCGGCGCCATTTATTCGTAGGCCGGTCGCGACGGCCCTCCTGATGCTGGCCATCGTGCTGGCCGGCCTGGTCGGCTACCGCTTCCTGCCGCTGTCGGCGCTGCCGCAGGTGGACTTCCCGACCATCCAGGTGCAGACCCTGTATCCGGGCGCGAGTCCCGAAGTGATGGCGCGTACGGTCACCGCGCCGCTGGAGCGCCAGTTCGGCCAGATGTCGGGCCTGACGCGCATGAGTTCCACCAGCGCGGCCGGGGTGTCGGTGATCACCCTGCAGTTCGGCCTCGGCCAGACCCTGGACGTGGCCGAGCAGGAGGTGCAGGCCGCCATCAACGCCGGCGGCTCGCTGCTGCCGACCGACCTGCCGGCGCCGCCGGTCTACGCCAAGGTCAACCCGGCCGACGCGCCGGTGCTGACCCTGGCGATTACCTCCGACACGCTGCCGCTCACCGAGGTCCAGAACCTGGTCAACACGCGCCTGGCGCTGAAGATCAGCCAGGTTTCGGGCGTCGGCCTGGTGACCCTGTCGGGCGGCCAGCGTCCGGCCGTCCGGATCCAGGCCGATACCGAGGCGCTGGCCTCCTACGGGCTGGGCCTGGACACCCTGCGCTCCGCCATCACGGCGGCCAACGCCAATAGCGCCAAGGGCAATTTCGATGGACCCACGCGTTCCTACGCAATCAACGCCAACGACCAGCTGCTGGCGGTCGAGGATTACCAGAACCTGATCGTCGCCTACCGCAATGGCGCCCCGGTGCGCCTGAAGGAAGTGGCGCGCGTGGTCGACAGCGCCGAGAACGTGCGCATCGGCGCCTGGGCCAACATGAAGCCGGCCATCATCCTGAACGTGCAGCGCCAGCCAGGCGCCAACGTGATCGCCACCGTGGATGGCATCAAGGAGCGCCTGCCCGAGCTGCAGGCGGGCTTACCAAGCGCGGTGCGCATGGACGTGCTGAGCGACCGCACCGCCGGCATCCGCTCCTCGGTCGAGCACGTGCAGATGGAACTGCTGCTGGCCGTGGTGCTGGTGGTGCTGGTGATCTTCGCATTCCTGCACAGCCTGCGCGCCACCGTGATCGCCAGCCTGGCGGTGCCGATCTCGCTGGTCGGCACCTTCGGCGTCATGTACCTGATGGGCTACAGCCTGAACAACCTGTCCCTGATGGCGCTGACGATCGCCACCGGCTTCGTGGTCGACGATGCGATCGTCATGATCGAGAACATCGCGCGCTACATCGAAGAAGGCGAGAAGCCGATGGCGGCGGCGGTCAAGGGGGCGACCCAGATCGGTTTCACCATCATTTCGCTGACCGTGTCCCTGATCGCGGTCCTGATTCCGCTGCTGTTCATGGGCGACGTGGTCGGCCGCCTGTTCCGCGAGTTCGCGGTGACCCTCGCCGTAACCATCCTGATCTCGATGGTGGTCTCGCTCACGCTGGTGCCGATGATGTCGGCGCGCTGGCTCAAGAGCCATGAAGAAGAGCGCCCGGGCCGCTTCGCGCAAAAGTCCCAGGCCTTCTTCGACCGCGTGATCGGGCGCTACGACGTGGCGCTGGGCTGGGTGCTGGCGCGCCAGGGCCTGACCCTGCTGGTGGCCCTGGCCACCCTGGTGCTGACCGCGCTGCTGTGGGTGGTCATTCCCAAGGGGTTGTTCCCGACCCAGGACACCGGCCAGCTGCAGGCACGCCTGCAGGCGCGCCAGTCGATCTCCTATGCCGAGATGGCCAGACTCCAGCAGCTTGCCGCCGCCGAAGTGCTGAAGGACCCGGCGGTCGCCTCGCTCAGCTCCTACGTGGGCGTGGACGCGGCCAACAACACGATGCTCAACAACGGCACCATGCTGATCAACCTGAAGGCCGAGGAACGCGGCGACCAGGAAGCGATCATGAACCGGCTGCGCAGCCGGGTAGCGGGCGTGGCCGGCGTCACCCTGTACCTGCAGCCGACCCAGGACCTGACCATCGACGCCGAAAGCGGCCCGACCCAGTACCGCCTGTCGATCGAAGGCGCCGACAGCGCCACCGTGAACGAATGGGCCAGGAAGCTGGTCGCCCAGATGGCCACCAAGAAGGAAGTGCGCAACGCCACCACCGACGCCGGCGCGGTCGGCAGCGCCGCCTACATCGACATCGACCGCGACACCGCCTCGCGCCTGGGCATCACGGCGGCCTCGATCGACGACGCGCTCTACAGCGCCTTCGGGCAGCGCATCGTCTCGACCATCTTCACCGAAACCAACCAGTACCGGGTGATCCTCGAGGCCCAGCAGGACGAGGCGATGTCGCTGGCAGCTTTGTCCCGCCTGCAGCTGCGTACCAGCTCCGGCCAGCCGACCCCGCTGTCGGCGGTGGCCACCATCCGCGAGGCCGAGGCGCCGCTGCAGATCACCCACGTGGCCCAGTACCCGGCCGCCACCGTCGGCTTCGATACCGCCGAAGGCGTCAAGCTGGGCACTGCGGTGAATGCGATCCACAACGCGGCGGAAGAAATCAAGATGCCGAACGCGGTCAGCATGACCTTCCTCGGCGCATCCGGCGCCTACCAGGCCTCGCTGTCGAACCAGCTGTGGCTGATCCTGGCGGCCGTGGTCTGCGTCTACATCGTGCTGGGCGTGCTGTACGAGAGCTACGTGCATCCGCTGACCATCCTGTCGACCCTGCCGTCGGCCGGCGTGGGCGCGCTGCTGGCCCTGTGGGTGACCGGGCAGGGGCTCGGGGTGATCGGCATCATCGGCATCATCCTCCTGATCGGCATCGTCAAGAAGAACGCGATCATGATGATCGACTTCGCCATCGAGGCCGAGCGCGACGAGGGCAAGGCGCCGCTGGAGGCGATCCGCCAGGCCGCGCTGCTGCGCTTCCGTCCAATCATCATGACCACGCTGGCCGCGCTGTTCGCCGCCGTCCCGCTGATGCTGGGCACGGGCGAGGGCGCCGAGCTGCGCCGCCCGCTGGGCCTGGCCATCTTCGGCGGCCTGATCGTCAGCCAGCTGCTGACGCTGTTCACCACGCCGGTGATCTACCTGGCCTTCGACCGCCTGGCGCAACGCCGCACCGGGAGGGCGCCGAACAAGCCCGAAAGGATCGGCGCATGAACCTGTCGCGGCCCTTCGTCGAACGCCCGATCGCGACCGTCCTGCTGACGATCGGCCTGGCGCTGGCCGGCATCGCCGCCTTCTTCGTGCTGCCGGTCTCGCCGCTGCCGCAGGTCGACTACCCGACAATCTCGGTGTCGGCCTCGCTGCCCGGCGCCAGCCCCGAGACCATGGCCTCGAGCGTGGCCACGCCGCTGGAGCGCAGGTTGGGCGTGATCGCCGGGGTCAACGAGATGACCTCGAGCAGCAGCAATGGGTCGACCCGGGTCAGCCTGCAGTTCGACCTGAACCGCAAGATCGACTCGGCCGCGCGCGAAGTGCAGGCCGCGATCAACGCCTCGCGCGCCGACCTGCCGGCCACGCTGCGCAGCAACCCGACCTACCGCAAGGCCAACCCCTCGGACGCGCCGGTGATTATCCTGGCGCTCACCTCGAAGACCCGTTCGCCCGGCCAGATCTACGAATCGGTATCGAACCTGGTGCAGCAGCGCCTGGCGCAGGTGAAGGGCGTGGGCGAGGTCGAGATCGGCGGCGGCTCGCTGCCGGCGGTACGCGTCGAGCTGCTGCCTTATGCGCTGAACAAATACGGCCTGTCGAGCGAGGACGTGCGCGCCGCGATCCAGGCCACCAACGCCAACCGCCCGAAGGGCGCGATCGAAGGCGCGGGGAACCGCTTCCAGATCTATTCGCAGCCCGCCGGCAAGGAGGGGAGCACCCCCGGCCAGGGCCGGCCGCAGGCTGCCGACTACCGCGACCTGGTGGTCGCCTGGCGCGACGGCGCGGCGATCCGCCTGCGCGACGTGGCCGAGGTCATCGACGGCGTCGAGAACGTCAACACGCTCGGCCTGTTCAACGGCCAGCCGGCGGTCATCGTGCTGGTGACGCGCCAGCCGGACGCCAACGTCATCGAGACCGTGGACGGCGTGCGCGCGCTGCTGCCGACCCTGCAGGCCCAGTTGCCCGGCGACGTCAGCCTGCAGGTGGCCTCGGACCGCACCAATTCGATCCGTTCCTCGCTGCACGAGATCGAGTTCACCCTGGTGCTGTCGATCCTGCTGGTGGTGCTGGTGGTGAGCGTCTTCCTGCGCAGCCTGCGCGCCACCATCATCCCGGCGGTGGCCACCGTGGTGTCGCTGCTGGGCACCTTCGGCGTCATGTACATGCTCGGCTTCAGCCTGAACAACCTGTCCCTGATGGCGCTGACGGTGGCCACCGGCTTCGTGGTCGACGACGCCATCGTGGTGCTGGAGAACACGGCGCGCCACATCGAGGCCGGCATGGACCGCATGAAGGCGGCGCTGCTGGGCGCGCGCGAAGTGGGCTTTACCGTGCTGTCGATCTCGCTGTCGCTGGTGGCGGTGTTCATCCCGCTGCTGTTCATGGGCGGGCAGGTGGGCCGTTTGTTCCGCGAATTCGCCGTGACCCTGTCGGCCGCGGTGATGATCTCGCTGGTGATCTCGCTGACCACGACGCCGATGATGTGCGCCTGGCTGCTGCGCAAGGAAGACAAGGACAAGAAGCCCGGCTTACTCGCACGCTGGTCCGAGCGCGGCTTCGATCGCACGCTGCGGGTCTACCGGCACGCGCTCGACTGGGCGCTCGACAGCAAGCTGCTGGTGATGATCATCCTCGCTTTCGTGGTCGGCCTAAACGTCTACCTGTTCGCGGCAGCGCCGAAGGGTTTCTTCCCGCAGCAGGACACCGGCCAGCTCAACGGCGGCATCCGCGCCGACCAGAGCATCTCCTTCCAGGCCATGCAGGGCAAGCTGCGCCAGCTGGTGGACATCATCCGGCGCGATCCGGCGGTCGACACCGTGGTCGCCTTCACCGGCGGCGGGCGCGCGGGCGGCGGTTTCATGTTCATCAACCTGAAACCCATCGACGAGCGCGCGAAAGGCGATACCGGACAGGCCGTCATCGCGCGCCTGCGACCGAAGCTGGCGCGCGTCACCGGCGTGTCGATCTTCCTCAATCCGGTGCAGGACCTGCGCATGGGCGGGCGTTCCAGCAACTCGACCTACCAGTACACGCTCAAGAGCGACAACGCGGCCGACCTGAAGCAATGGGCCACGCGCCTGGCCGAATCGATGAAGCGCCAGCCGGCGCTGGTCGACGTCGACACCGACCAGGCCGAGAACGGCGTCGAGACCTTCGTCACCATCGACAAGGACACGGCGGCGCGCCTGGGCATCGGCACGCGCGACGTCAACAATGCGCTGTACAACAACTTCGGCCAGCGCCAGGTCGCCAACATCTACGACGAGCTGAACCAGTACCGCGTGATCATGGGCGTGGCCCAGCGCTATGCCCAGTCGCCGGAAGCCCTGCGCGACGTCTACGTGCCGGCGCGCGGCGGCGGCGGTGGGGCCACCTCCGGCACGCAATCCACGTCCGGCGCGGCCGCTTCGTCCACCAACCTGACCGCCGCGCGCGACCCGTCCAGCGGTGCGGCACTGTCCACCGGCCTTACCACCATGGTGCCCCTGAGCGCGATCGCCAGCTACGCCGAAAGCTCGACCCCGACCTCGGTCAACCACCAGGACGGCGAACTGTCGACCACCGTCTCGTTCAACCTGGCGCAAGGCTTCAACCTCGAGGACGGCCAGGCCGCGGTGAAGCAGGCCGAAGCGGACATCGCCATGCCGTCCAACGTGCGCGGCAGCTTCCAGGGCACGGCGCGCGCCGCACAGGAATCCAGCCAGGAGCAGCCGATGCTGATCCTGGCGGCGATCGTCGTGATCTACATCGTGCTCGGCATCCTGTACGAAAGCCTGGTGCACCCGGTGACGGTGCTGTCCACGCTGCCTTCGGCCGGCGTGGGCGCCGTGCTGGCCCTGCTGCTGTTCCGGATGGAGTTCTCGATCATTGCCCTGATCGGTGTCTTCCTCCTGATCGGCATCGTCAAGAAGAACGCGATCCTGATCATCGACTTCGCCCTCGAGGCCGAGCGTGCGCGCGGCTTGAGCGCGGTGGAGGCGGTGCGCGAAGCCTGCATCCTGCGCTTCCGCCCGATCCTGATGACCACCCTTGCCGCCGCTTTGGGCGCACTGCCGCTGGCGATCGGTTTCGGCGAAGGCTCGGAGCTGCGCCGCCCGCTCGGCATCGCCATCATCGGCGGCCTGGTCGCCAGCCAGCTCCTGACCCTGCTCACCACGCCGGTCGTCTACGTCCTGCTCGACAAGCTGCGCACCAGGAAGCCGAACGAGCATGAGCTGACCCGCCATGCCGATCTCGATCAGCCGATCCCAGCAAAATAACGAATCCATGATGAGAACCCACGCCATATACCGCCTTTCCCTCGTCGCACTGGCTGCCGGCATCGCCGGCGGCTGTGCCGTCGGCCCCGCCTACCAGCGCCCCACGACGCCGGAACCGGTGGCCTTCAAGGAAGCCCAGGGCTGGGTGCCGGCGGCGCCCGCCGATGCGCTCGAACGCGGCCCCTGGTGGCAGCTGTTCGACGATCCGGTGCTGAACGCTCTGGCGGATGCCATCGAGGTCTCGAACCAGAACGTGGCGGTGGCGGTCGCCAACTATGCGCAGGCGCGTGCGCTGGTGGCGCAGCAGCGCGCGTCCCTGTTTCCGACCGTGAACCTGAACCTGTCCGGCGACCGCGCGGGCGTGCGCGGGCAGGGCGCGGACAATGCCTATCGGCTGAACCTGGGCGGCAGCTGGGAACCCGACGTGTGGGGCCGCCTGCGGGCCGGCGTCACCAGCGCCCAGGCCAGTGCCGAGGCCACGGCCGCCGACCTGGCGAGCGCGCGCCTGTCGGCCCAGGGCGAGCTGGCGGCGAATTATTTTGCCGTGCGTTCCATTGACGCCCAGCGCAGCCTGCTGGCGCGCACCATCGCCGGCTACGAGCGCGAGCTGCAGATCACGACCAACCGCTTCAATGTCGGTATCGTCGCCCGCACCGACGTGCTGCAGGCCCAGACCCAGCTGGCCAATGCCCGCAACGACGAACTGAGCCTGAACCGCCAGCGCGCCCAGTTCGAGCACGCGATCGCGGTCCTGGTCGGCAAGGCCCCGAGCGAGTTCACGCTCGCGCCCCTGCCGGAATGGCGCGTGACGGTGCCGGCGGTGCCGGTGGGCGTGCCCTCGCTGCTGCTGCAGCGCCGCCCCGACATCGCGGCCGCCGAGCGCGACGTGGCGGCCGCGAATGCGGAGATCGGCATCGCGCGCTCGGCCTACTTCCCGAACATCGGCCTGTCGGCTTCGCTCGGCACCGGCGGCAGCAGCGTGTCGGACCTGTTCTCGGCATCGAATGCCGCCTGGTCCTTCGGGCTGTCCGCGGCGCAGGCGATCTTCAACGCCGGCGCCACCCGCGCCAGCGTGGCGGGGGCCGAGGCGCGCCACCAGGCGACCGTCGCGCGTTATCGCCAGACGGTGCTCACGGCCTTCGCCGACGTGGAGAACCAGCTCAGCGCGACCCGCATCCTGGAGCAGCAGCAGGAGCTGACCCGGGTGGCTTCCGAAGCCGCCGACAAGGTCGAGCAGCAGATCCTGAACCGCTACCGCGCGGGGCAGGTGAGCTATTCGGAAGTGGTGCAGGCGCAGGCCACCGCCCTGAGTGCGCGCCGCCAGCTGGTGCAGGTGCAGGCCGACCGCCAGGCGGCGGCGGTGGCGCTGATCCAGGCGCTGGGCGGCGGCTGGCGCGCGGGGCAGGAGCAGGGCTGAACTGCCCGTCATTACGCCAAAAAACGACCTCATGCATATATAACAAAGTTATACTGCCGGGTGCTTTTTTATTCATCTGGGGTCTACCTTGTTCAAATCGTTCGTCCTGCCTGTTGCCTTGATCGGCGTCGCAAACTTCGCGCTCGCCGATGAGGGCCAATGGCAACCGCACCAGCTGCCGCAACTCAAATCCGAACTCAAGCGCATCGGGATCACCATCCCGGCCGAGAAACTGGCCGACCTGAGCAAGCATCCGATGAGCGCCATCGTCTCGCTCGGCGGCTGCTCGGCCTCGTTCGTGTCGCCGGATGGCCTGGTGGTCACCAACCACCACTGCGCCTATGGCGCGGTCCAGCGCAATTCGACCCCCGAGAAGAACTACATCGTGGGCGGCTTCCTGGCCAAGACCCGCGCCGATGAACTGCCGGGCGGCCCGAACACCCTGGTGTACGTGACCGAGAAGGTCGAGAACGTCACCGACCGCGTGCTCAAGGGATTGAGCCCGACCATGTCGGGCCGCGATCGCCACGAGCTGGTGGAGTCGCGCATCAAGGCGCTGGTGGCGGAGTGCGAGACCGACAAGTCGACCCGCTGCTCGGTGCCGGCCTTCCACCGCGGCCTCGAGTACTACCGCATCAAGCAGCTGATGATCCGCGACGTGCGCCTGGTGTACGCGCCGTCCGACCGCATCGGCAACTTCGGCGGCGACATCGACAACTACGAATGGCCGCGCCAGACCGGCGACTACGCTTTCCTGCGCGCCTACGTCGGCAAGGACGGCCGCCCGGCCGACCCGTCGCCCGACAACGTGCCCTACAAGTCGAAGGACTTCCTGGTGGTCTCCGCGGAAGGCCTGAAGAACGGCGATCCGATCCTGCTGGCGGGCTACCCGGGCCGCACCAGCCGCTACAAGCTGCCGAGCGAGATCCGCTTCGCGCGCGACGTCGACTTCCCCGCCAAGGTGGGTGCAATCACCGCCGACCTCTCGGTGATCTCGGCCGCCACCATGGGCAATCCGGCCTGGGACGTGCGCTACGCGAGCGTGGCCAAGAGCCTGAACAACGTGCTCAAGAAGACGCAAGGCCTGCTGGACGGCTTCGCGCGCAAGGACATCGCCGCGATCAAGGACGTGCAGGACGCCGAGTTCCGCGCCTGGCACAAGCAGAATGGGAAGGGCGCCAAGGGCCTGCTGGGCGAACTCGATGGCGTGATCGCCCAGGACATGGCGGCCTCGCGCCAGGAAGCGGCCTGGGCCGAAGCCACGCACAGCGACCTGCTCAAGAGCGCGCGCACCCTGTACCGCCTGGCGCTGGAGCGCCAGAAGCCGGACGCGCAGCGTGAATCGGGCTACCAGGAGCGCGACCTGTCCTTCATCAAGGCGCGCCTGACCCGCCTCGAGCAGTCCTTCGTGCCCCAGGTCGACGAAGCCCGCTGGGGCGCCGCGCTGGCGCGCTATGCCCGCATCGATGCGAAGATGCACCCGCAGGGCCTGGACGGGCTGCTGCCGGCGCCGAACGCGCTGAACGCGATGTACAAGGCGACCGAGCTGGCCGACACCGCCAAGCGCCTGGCCTGGATCGGCAAGGATGCGGATGCCTTCCGCAAGTCGAACGACCCCTTCATCCAGCTCGCCGTGCGCCTGCACGAAACCGGCATGGCGCTGGAGAACCGCCGCAACGAGATCGACGGCAACCTCGAACGCGTGATCCCGCAGTACATGGCGGCCGTCATCGCCTGGAAGAAGTCGCAGGGCAAGCCGGTCTACCCGGACGCCAACTCGACCCTGCGCGTGACCTACGGCACCGTGGCGCCCTACGCCCCGCGCGACGGCCTGGTCAAGGGTCCGTTCACGACGGTGGAAGGCATCGTCGAGAAGGCCACCAACAAGGATCCGTTCATCGCCCCCGCGCCGCTGCTGGATGCGATCAAGGCCAAGCGCTACGGCGTGTTCAAGGACCCGGTGCTGGGCACGGTGCCGGTGAACTTCCTGTCGAGCGCCGATACCACGGGCGGCAACTCGGGTTCGGCCGTGATGAACAAGCGCGGCGAACTGGTAGGCCTGAACTTCGATTCGACCTATGAATCGATCACCAAGGACTGGTACTTCGATACCGCGATCACGCGTGCGATCCACGTCGACATCCGCTACATGCTGTGGGTGATGAAGGAAGTCGACCACGCCGACAACCTGCTGAAGGAAATGACGATCAAGTACCCGAAGAAGTAAGCGCAGCACGCCTTCCTGAAACCGCGGCTGGAGCGATCCCGCCGCGGTTTTTTATTCTGCTCACGGAAGTGAGTATTTCCGCTTGTCCCGACCAGACGATTGACCTGCAGCGTCTTTACATCCAATACTAAAAATGCAATTACAACAACATCATTGGAGACAGCATGAGAACACCAAGCTTGAAAGCCTTGCTGCAGGGCTGCGCACTATTCACGATGCTGGCCGGCGCATCGATGCAAGCCCAGGCGGCATTCGGCGTCACCACGACCAAGGACGCCAGCGACAGGATCGTCAGCTACACCATCGACACCGGCGCCGGCCTGGTATTCAAGGTGCGCGGCCACCCGAACGATACCAGCACCACCTCACCGGGCGACCTGTCCAGCATTGTCTATAACGGCGTCGAATTCCAGGATGCGGGCCGCGGCACCCAGGTCAACAGCGGCTACGACTGGATCTATACGGACCAGACCGGGGTCGAGGTCAAGGCCGAAGTGGTCGACGCCAACGGCAATGCCGTGCCGGTGAACGTGCCGGTTGCCGGCCAGAGCGCGACCACCGCGGCCAGCGACTACATCAAGGTGACGGTCAAGACGCTCGGCGGCGCGACCGGGGTCCTGACCCATTACTACCTGGTGAGGAAGGGCGACCCCAGGATCTACATGGGCACCCACTTCACCGCCGAGCCGACCGGCCAGGCGCTGGTGCGTTTCATCGCGCGCCTGCGCATCGCCGCGCTGCCCAGCGGCACGCCGGCCGGCACGCCCGGCGGCCTGGTGACGAATGCCGATCCGAACCGCCCGCCATCCTGGCCGGACGACCTGCGCGGCACCACCGGCGCCATCGAGTCGGGCGACATCTTCGGCATCAACAGCGGCGCGAATGCGGGAGAGACGCGCTCCAAGCACTACTCCAACATGCGCCTGAAGGACTGGACCCATATCGGCGGCACCGGGCCGAACGTCGGCGTGTGGATCGTCCGCGACAACAACGAAGGCGGCTCCGGCGGTCCGTTCTACCGCAGCCTGCTCAACCAGATCACCAGCACCAACAACGAGATCACCTACATCGTCAACTACGGCGAGGGCCAGACCGAAGCCTTCCGTTTCAACCGCCTGAACGCCTACACCATGGTCTTCAACAACGGCGCGGCGCCAGGCAGCGTCGATACCGCATGGTTCTCGAAGATGAACCTGCTCGGTTACGTGCCGCCGACGGCGCGCGGCAACGTGTTCGTGCCGGCCATCTACGGTCGCAACCCGGCCTTCCCGTACACCGTCGGTTTCGCCAACGCCACCGCGCAATACTGGGCCGATGCCGCCAGCCACGACGGCAATACCCAGGCCAACGGCATGCTCCCCGGCGCCTACACCATGACCGTCTACAAGAACGAACTGGCGGTCGCCACATCGACGGTCAACGTCACCGCAGGCACCACCAATATCGTGCCGGCGCTGACGATCGCCGCCGATCCGCTGGTGAACAACGACGACCCGCGCGGCAAATGGCACATCGCGAAAGGGGACCCGAGCCAGACGCAGGCGCTGTTCCGCATCGGCGAGTGGGACGGCACGCCGAGGGAATTCCTGAATGGCGACAAGATCACCGTCATGCATCCGTCCGACGTGCGCATGAGCCCATGGTTCACGACGGCGAGCAGCGCCGATCCCTACCGTGTCGGCATTTCGACACCCGGCCTGCACATGCCGGCCTTCCAGTGGAAGGGCTTGAACACCGCGCCGAACGGCCCGGTCACGATCAGCTTCGCCCTGAAGGCGAGCCAGATCTCGGCCACGTCGACCTACCGCTTCAGGATCGGCATCACCGCCGCGCAGGCAGGCGGCCGGCCGCAGATCAACGTGAACAGCTGGACCTCGCCTTTCGTCGGCTCGCAGTCGGGCGACCTGTTCCCGCCGGGCCAGCCATCGACCCGCACCATGACGGTCGGCACCTACCGCGCACGCAATATCACCTACGACTACACGATTCCGGCCAGCGCGCTGATCGCCGGCCAGAACACGCTCAAGATCTGGGTCGTCAGCGGCTCGACCAGCGCGTCGAGCTGGCTGACCCCGGCCGTCTCCTTCGACGCGATGGACCTGGTGAAGATTAACTGAACATATTCCTGATGAAGCCCAACATGAAACTCAACTCTCTTTGCCTGACCCTTGCCGCCGCATTTGCCATCGGCAGCACCAGCGCCCACGCCGGCGTCCTCACCGTCGCCAGTCCGAACGTGCCGGTCGAGATCTGCGATACCTGCACGGTGGGTTCGACGCTGAACGTGGAGCGCCATGGCCGCGTCCTCGACGTCAACGCACTGGTCAACATCACCCACGGCTGGGATGCCGACCTGGTGCTGAGCCTGAGCCATGGCGGCGTGACCGTGTTGCTCTCGAACCGCCAGGGCGGCTCGGGCGGCGCCAACTATACCGATACCCTGTTCGACGACGGCGCCGCCATCAGCATCGCCGAAGGCTATGCCTATGCCCCTTACACCGGGTCGTTCCGCCCGGAGGAAGCATTGGCCGCCTTCATCGGCCACAATGTATTCGGCGCCTGGACCCTGACGGTGGTGGATAGCGAAGCGGGCGACGCCGGCAGCATCGACGGCTGGACCCTCACTGCCGAGGTGCCGGAGCCCGGCTCGCTGGCCCTGTTTGCGGTAGCGGCGCTCGGCCTGGGTGGAGCACGCCGCCGCAAGCTCAGATAAAGCGGATCTCGAAGCGGGTAGGGCAGGCCGTGGCGCATCAGGACTTCGCGCACGAACATCAGGCCGGCCTTGCCCCGCTGCGGGCAATGGTGTCCGGATCCGGACGGTGAGCCTTGCGCATTGGTCGGCGAGTGGCCATAATCGCCTGCTGACCTGACCCTGCGTCCCCGCATCGAATGAACGAACCGCTCGCCTTTCTCGGTTTCAGCACCACGCCGCTGGAACTCATCTCCTTCCTGCTGGCGGTCACCACCGTGCTGCTGAACATCCGCCAGAAGCACTGGGCCTGGCTGTTCTCGATCGCGTCGTCAGCTACCTTCGCCGTGGTCTTCTTCGAGGCCAGGCTGTATGGCGACATGGGCCTGCAGTTCGTGTTCATCGGCGCCTCGGTATGGGGCTGGTACCAGTGGCTGCACGGCGCCGGCGACCGGCAACTGGTGGTCACGCGTCTGAAGCCCGCGGGCTGGGGCTGGTCCATCGCCGCCTGGGCCATCGGCTTCGTGCTGCTGTCGCAGTTCCTCGATCGTCTCACCGACACCGACGTGCCGCATGCGGACGGCTTCCTGACCGCCGGCAGCCTGGTGGGCCAGCTCCTGCTGGGCCGCAAGAAGGTGGAGAACTGGCTGGTGTGGATCGTGGTGGACGTGCTCTACGTCGGCCTGTACATCTACAAGGACCTGCACCTGACCGCCATCCTGTATGCGGTGTTCGTGGTGCTGGCCTGGACCGGCTGGCGCGCCTGGTCGAACATCGCGCGGAGGGATGCGTGAAGGCGAAGCCGATGCGCATCGCCGTGCTCGGCGCCGAATCGTCCGGCAAATCGACCCTGTGCGACGCCCTGGCGCGGCGCTACGGCACCGTGTGGGTGCCGGAATACCTGCGCGAATTCGTCGATACCCACGGCCGCGTGCCGGACGAAGAAGACCAGTACCCGATCGCCTGCACCCAGCGCGCACGCGAGGACGAGGCGGCCGCGCGCGCCGTACGTTTCCTGTTCTGCGATACGACACCCCTGATGACGGCGCTGTACAGCCGCCAGTACTGGGGCCGGGTCGACCCGCAGCTGGCGCGCCTCGCCGGCAGCCACGACTACGCCTGGACCCTGGTGACGGCACCCGACAGCCCCTGGGAGCCGGACGGCCTGATGCGCGAGTCGGATGAGGTGCGCCAGAAGGTGCACCGGATGCTGGTCGAGACGCTGCAGGCGCGCGCCATCCCCTACGTCCTGCTCGAAGGCAGCCTGGAACGCCGCTTGCGCCAGGTGGAGGGTTTGCTGGGGCCGGCCTGCTGACTCTTTGTCACCTGATTGATGTGGATTGAAAAGACAAGTGGTTACATTTGTCTTTTTGTTGCCGTATGGTATTAGAATGTTTTTCTCAGCTTTGATCAATACGGCGGTGCGCTGTGAAAAACTGGATAGGCCGCCTGCTGGGCGGCACCGAAAAGGAGACCGCTGCCTCAGCCGCGATTGACGCGGCCACGGTGGCGAATGAGACCGATATGGCGGCCGATGTAGATGCTGCCTACTACCGCTGGCTGGCCGCATCGAGCGGCACCAACGCCAGCTTGGCAATCGAACAGCAGATCCTCGACGAGCTGCGCGCCCTCACGGACGACCCCGAAAGCGCGTCCGGCCTGGTGCCGCGCGTGCCGGAACTCGTGACGCAGCTGCTGGGCGCCCTGTCGGACGAGAACATCTCCACCGCCGCGCTGTCGGCCGAGGTGGGGCGCGACCTGGTGCTGGTCGCCGAAGTGATCCGCGAGGCGAACAGCGCCTACTACCGGCCGGCCAAGCCGATCGAGACCCTCGACGGCGCGGTGACCATGCTCGGCCTGAACGGCCTGCGCATGCTGCTGGCGCGCATCGCGATGCGCCCGCTCATCCGCGTGAAGGTGCAGGGCGTCGCGCGCCAGGTGGCGCCGAACGTGTGGCGCCACTCCGAGCGCTGCGCCTTTGCCGCCAGCGTGATGGCGCCGGGCCTGTCGGCCGGCGTATTCGAATCCTACCTGGCCGGCCTGATGCAGAACGTGGGCCTGCAGGTCGCGTTTCAGATCGCGGACCGGGTCTGCCAGGGCAAGGTGCCCGGTTCGGGGACCTTCGGGATCGAACTGTTCGAGGCCAGCCGCCAGCTGTCGGCGGTGATCGCCCGCCACTGGGACTTCCCGGCCGAGGTGGTCGAGGCGATCGCCTGGGCGGGCGACCCGGACGGGCCGCACCTGGCCCAGGCGCTGACCCAGGGCGACCGCATCGCCAAGCTGCGCCTGCTGCTCGATGCGGAGGTGATCGAGCCGGACGACAGTTTCGTGACCGCCGGCCTGGATGGCTTCCAGCGGCGCTGCCTGGGCAAGCTGGCGGAGCTGGCCGACTGACACCGTCGGCCAGCCAACCCGGTCAGAAGTCGAACTGCGCCGACACCCTGAAGGTGCGCGGCGCGCCCGGCAGCAGGTAGCCGCCCAGCGACTGCGTCACGTCGCGCCAGTAGAACTTGTCGAACACATTGTCCACGCGGGCGCGCAGGATCGTGTTCATCCCGCCCACGCGCAGCGCATACGAGGCCCCCAGCGCGGCCACGTGGTAGCCCGGCACGATGGCGCGGTTGGCCGGGTCGAAGGCTTTGCTTCCCGAGTACTGCCAGGTGGCGTCCACTTTCAGGCCGCGCAGCGCCGGCACCGCGTATTCCACCCAGGCGGTCGAACGGAATTCCGGCACGTTGGTCACGCGCTTGCCTTCGACATCGATGTCGCCGGTGCCGGTCTGTTCGGCGTCGAGCGCCATCAGGGACAGGCTGTAGTTCAGGTCAGGATTGAGCTTGCCCTGTGCCCCCAGTTCGACGCCGCGGTGGCGCTGCTGGCCGGCGCGCACGAAGAGGTTGGCGGCGTTGACGTACTCCAGGCCCTGCTTGATGTCGAAGGCAGCGGCCGACAGCATCACCGCATTGCCCACCACGCCCTTGACGCCCACTTCCACCTGCTTCGAGCGGCTCGGCGGCAGCACGCTGTTTTCGTTGGCGGTGCCCATCTCGGCAATGCCGCCGTGCTGCAGGCCGTGGCTCAGCGAACCGTAGACGCTCCAGTCGCGCGCAGGCTTGTAGACCAGGGCGACGCTCGGCAGCACGAAGGAATCGTCCGCATGCACCCAGCCCTGTTCGATCTCGGCGAGCTCGTCACGCTTGAGCTTTACCCAGCGCAGGCCGGTGTGCAGCGTGATCTTGTCGGACAGCGCCGCCACGTCCTGCACGAACAGGGCGCTTTCGCGGTCGCTGCGGCGCTCCATCACCGGGCCCGTACGCGGATTGCCCGGGGCCGGATCGACGGCCTGGTTGTTCCAGATGTTGCTGTAGCCGGCGTAGTCGTAGACGTACTCACCGAAGCTGTCGTGGCGCTCGGACAGGGCGGCGCCCACGGTCAGCTGGTGGCGCACGGCGCCCGTAGCGAAGCGGCCCTGCAGCTTGGCCTGCAGGCCCCACGGCGTCCGGCGCTCGCCCACGCTCTGGTAGTCATATACGTCGTAGTCGCCGTTCGAGCAGTAGCCCGGATAGAAGCCCTCGCCCTCGTTGCTGCAGCCGTAGGGGAAGGCGGTGTAGTCGTCGCGTTTGAACCAGTGCTTGTTGGCGTTGACCGTGGCCGTCCAGTCCGGGTTGAGGCGGTATTCGAAGCGCAGGCCCAGGTTGCTGCTGTCGGTCTCGACCGGCCTGGTCCAGGGCTGGTCGTTCAGCAGGGTCTTGGCCGATACGCCGGTCGGCAGCACCTCGTTGCGCAGCAGCTGGTAGCCCGGCGCCGTGATCTGCGCCTTGTGCTGGTGGTCGATGTCGAGCTGGAGCAGGGCGTCCGGGCTGATCTGCCAGTCGAAGGCGGCGGAGACGAACTGGCGCTCGCCGTCGGCGCCGCGCACGTAGGACTTCAGGTCCTCGGCCGCGGCATTGATGCGATAGCCGAAGCGGCGGTCCTCGAAGCGGCCGCCCAGGTCGATCGAGCCGTGCAGGGTGCCGCGCTCGCTCGCTTCCACCAGGATGGATCGCAGCGGCGCATTGGTCGGGCGCTTGGTGACGAAGTTGACCATGCCGCCGGGCGCCGCGACGCCGGCCTGCAGGCCGGCCAGGCCGCGCAGCACTTCGATGCGTTCCTTGTTCTCCAGCGGGATCTGGGTATCGGCGGAAATCGCGATGCCGTCCTTGCGGTAGCTGGTGGCGTTGTCGAGGGCGAAGCCGCGGATCGAGAACTGCTCGGCATAGCCGACCGCGTTGTAGGCGTCGCCGATCGAGGCGTCGTAGCGGGCGGCGTCGGTCACGTTGCGGATCGACAGGTCCAGCATCTGGGTGCGGTTGATGGCGGTGATCGACGCCGGGGTGTCGAGCAGCGGCGCATCGCTGAAACCGCCGATGCTGGCGCGCTCGCTGGCGACCCAGCGGCTGCCGGTGACGACCACCGAGGCGACGCCTTCGGTCTCTTGTGCGGATGCGGTGGTGGAGAAGGCCTGCAGGATGGCGCAGGCAATCAGGGAATACTTCAGCTTGGATGTCATGGTTTGCTCGTCTTCGCGCGCCACGTCGAACATGGCGCGCTGCTTTCATTAAAAAAGCCGGAGCCAACGTGGGGGAAGGGCAAACAAGAATGGGAACTGCGTTGCGCTTTCCTTCGCTGGCATTATCCAGATCAGGTACGAAGGGTATCTCTCACCCGGCAACGCGTTTCTCGCGCATGCCAGGACCCCTAGCGAGGCGGCAGTGTACCACGGACCCAGGAGGCCGTGGTGAAAGTGGCAAGTTGGGCTTCTATGCGATATCGATATCGTTTGACAACTAATGTTTCCAAAACGTAAAGTTGGGTGATCTACTTTTTCCGGCATGGTCCGGATCATCCATCGAGGAACCCATGGTCAAGTTGTCGCTCGTAATTCTGTCCACCGCGCTGCTGGTAGATACCGTCTTGCCCGTCAAGCCCTACATCGCAAATTTTGGATCGTAGGGCTTGCCGGTATGGATTACACCAAAACACAAGTGTGCCAGCTTGCGCATGGCTGCGCCGATAACTGCCATC